>Ga0164313_10000665_pt1 | contig 28487 bp, 17 predicted proteins | sample GuaBasSedimGuay4_FD_113735 | JGI IMG/M metagenome (GOLD analysis project Ga0164313, IMG submission 113735) | Subseafloor sediment microbial communities from Guaymas Basin, Gulf of California, Mexico - Guay4, Core 4569-4, 0-3 cm | ecosystem: Environmental > Aquatic > Marine > Hydrothermal vents... | reverse complement strand
CTCCACAAGGAGAAGCGGTACAAAGGCCACCATTAAAAGAAGTCCGGTGCCCCATTGAAAGAAGGGTATGGATAAGAGCAGGGCCGACAGCAGGGCCAGCAGGAGCATACGGGATCGTTTCATGAAGATGCTTTGCTTAGGTAAAGCGTAAAGATAAGAAAACGCTATGATTGCTAATCGATCATTTTGATAGCTTCACCTCCGTGAATTTTTCTGAATTTGAAAATCCCTGCTGAAAGAATTGCTTGGTTGACCCAAGCACAAATTGTACAGGATACCAATAGTAAATCAGTTGCTCAATTAATGCTTGTGATTCGCTCGTGCTGAAAACATCTATGCCTTCAAGAATAATGATTGTTTTCCTGTGCCTGGAAAGAGATTGAACAAAATAGCCAGATAGCCCACTGATCTTACCTTTCAAATCCAAGGTATCATCGTTCATGCTCCTGAACCAACCATCCATGTTCAAAATTGATAGATGTTCTACACAAGCCGAAAGGAAATCGTCCAATGAATGCTCATGAAAGGAATAATAGATGACATCGTGATTCTCCTTTAACCTGTTCCCCAAGGCTCCAAAAAAAGACTCGCGTTTTTGGGAGTCATCATCGCTAACAAACAGACCCCTCGAATTCTCAATAAAGCCCTGGGCCTCCAGAATTTTTTCAGACAGAAAATCTTCTTTCACAGGTCCTGGGAGTTCCATAAACTGGGCTGCACTGATACCCTGCCGGCCAGAATCCACCTGACTCAAAGTTACCTGGTACTTGTAACCCTTTCCGGGTACGTCCTCAAGTATATTTTTATTCTTAAGCTCCTTGATGTGTAGCTGTGCATTGCGAGTGTTGAGATTCATATACTCCTCAAAGATCTTTCTTTTAAAGGGGATATTTTCAAACTCAGCCAGAAACGAACTTAAGCTGGTTTTCTCTCTGTCATCCAAATCGGGGACCTGTTGATTCAGGATAGCTATCCAATTGTCAATTCCAGAGCTTGCTGCCTTGGTAGTTAACGATTTGATGGGCAATAAATCGTCCTGACCCGATATGCTATAATTGCCTAAATGATGGAGAAAGTATTTTTCCACATCATCAATAAATTCATCTGCAGAGCTCAGCTTTTTTGCTCTGATCATTCCTGAGTCCACGGCGGTTCGGAGGGCTCTAAAATTTCCCGGCCAATCTCTATTTCTCACAACGGGGCCTAAGCGAGCTGCAATGCTTTGGATCAGGTCTTTTATCCTGGAGTCATTTATGGACTCATCATCAATCTCCTTCTCGCTTTGGTTCAACAGTTTTGATAGAAGGAAATCGCAGTCCAGTCTTTTATCAATTGCCTTCATGCAGAAGTACTTAATGGCTTCCTCTACATCTTCGTCCCGTTCATCCATGCCTGGCACAAAAATCTGATGACCGGCTCGGAACAGCAAAGAAACATTGAGTTTCTTTGTTGGCCTTTCAGTAGCGCAGATCACCATGACGTCTTCTGTGGTATAAGGTTTCTCGTCGCCTAACCTGGTAGCCTCAGGATTTTCTTCTTCCATGGCCCGGTTAACCATCATCTGAAGAGATTTATCCAAATCGCCAAGTTCATCAAGAAAAAGTACTCCATCTTTCGCTAGTTCAAATTGCCCTTTCTGATCCCTGGCATCAGTAAATGAACCTTGAATATGTCCGAAAAGTATACTATGTGCGGTCTCTCTAACCAGCTGGGAACAATTCAGGCTGACGAATTCGCCAGTGCAATCTGAGACTTTATTGTAGTGAAAGAAGTAATAGCGGGCAAGAAACTCTTTTCCTGAACCAGATGGTCCGAACATAATGATCGGTTGTCCATTGCGTGCAAAATCATAGACCTCCTCAAACACCGTATCCATCTTTTTGCTAATGATCTTAAAACCGTCGTAACCTTTAAAATTTGCCATGTTATCTGTTTTGGGCCTAATAAATATACAAAAGATAGCATGGAAAACATATTATTTTTCCCTGGCCAGCTCTGTCAACATATTTTTTTGCAGCTCCGATGAAAGTCTGGATTTGACCAGTTGGAAAAAGGATGAATAGGGGGAAAGCAACTTCTGACAGCTGGTCAGTTCATGGGCTATATAAGTTAAGGCAAAGTACTCTTTGTGAGGATCTTCGCTTTCAATGAGTTTCCTGACAAAGGGATGATTAAGACAGAGGCCCATAAGGATAGTATTCTTCATGGTGAGTCTTTCAGCCGCACTTGCCTCTTCTTTTCTTATAATGAAATTGGAGATGAAATCGTCATTTATCGGATTCCTGTCCTGATCGAACATGCCTGTGGAGATATGCATCCCTCCATTCTTCAAGATGAAAAACGAGGGGTGTATTTTCTTGATGGGAATATTAATATTTCGTTCAATGGTCTCAAGTATCTCCTTCCGGTTCAGAAGCTTTTCAAATTTCGCCAGCAGGTGATTCTCCTTCTTGGAAAGGATCCGTGTTTCAATGAAGTTGCAGTCGGGCTCCAAAGACTCTTTCCTGATAATATCCCGTTCGATCAGGGAGTTAATTTTAGCCCTGTCATCGCTAATGGTGTCGAGGTTTACCACATCTTCGAACATACTGCTTAAAAGGGCATTGTTAAATCCAGGGGCCCCTTTATCCACCATGCATTCGTCTGGTAATACAATAAAATCGTGTTTAAATGCTCCTCCCAACCAGCGCAGATTTGTATTTTTCTCACTGAAAAAGAGGGGAGCCCCCTCACTTTTCATCTTTCGTAGTTCCAGCAAAGAAAAGAGCTTCTTCTTGCCGTTCAAACGGAAAAGTTTGCTATTCAGCAGTTTATAGAATACAGATTCAGATGGGGATGGATCCTTAGGCTTTTCGCTGAGATTCTTCCAGAATGATTTGATCCGCCTTCGTAAAATATAGAGGTTGGCCAATTTCACCTCATCAGATAAGTCCCGGAATTGTTGATCCATTAGCTCCAGCAGGCTCTCATTCATATCTGAAATCATATTCTTATAGTTGTAATCCAGGTAAAAGGAGTCCCTGCTAATAGTCACTGACAGCTGATTGCAGTTCAGTACCATCTCGGTCCCCAGCAGGAATGGAGTTTCCGTGGAGTGAAAATCATCCAGATTGTGATGCACGTTGTATCCCCCTGTTATGAAGTACCTGAGGGGCATTTCAGAGATGTACTCATATTTACACAGGATGGTAGTTGATCTGAAACGATTGCCTGTTTTAATGAATCCGTTGCAGTGACTTTTTTCGAAGAAAGAGGCATTGGTATAGGCAGCCTCTTCCCAGACCGATTGATACCTCTTACCGTTTATCCGGATGTCGCAAGGATAGTACCTCAGGCTGCTTTTTCCATAGTCAATGCACTTGTCAGCCGAGCCTGCAAGATCAAAGAAGACCTTTACCTCAGTACTAAAGTCAATGCTATGATCCAGCACCTCTGAATTCAGAATCGGCCTGTGTCCGTCTTTGGTAATAATGTACTCAAGTCTGATAGCCTGACCTTCGCACATGGTGGTTATCTCCACTTTTTTGGTCCCGAGCTTGGGATTGAAGATGGAGAAGAATCCGATACCAAATTTTCCAATCTTCTGAGGGTCACTGGATTTATCTGTGCCTCCCATGCTTGTCACCAGCTTGATCTTATCCAGGTTTAGCCCGGAGCCAAAATCTTTCAGAGATACCCAGTTATCACCAAAGGTGATGATACCTCGTCTTTTACCCCAGGGCACACTGGCGTCATAACTATCCAGGAAATTTTGGATAAGTTCTCCGAAACCCCTGCCCGGATTTCCGCCGAACTGGCGGGATATGATCTTTTTCCATCCCTCCTCCAAATCAATTTGGAGACCTTCAGGAATTACAAAATTTGAGCTGTTTTCTACTTCTACTTCATGTCCCATAATTGTATAGTTATTTACTTATATCAGTTTAAATTTTTCTTAATTGAGTCACTCAGGTTACTCCTGACTTCCTTGAACATCTGATTAAAAGCTCTACGCTCCTGGTCCAACTTACTTGAGGCCTTTACTTCAGCAAGCTTTGCGATACCATCCAGCATTAACAGTTCCTTTCGTGTATCAGCTGAGAGGTAGGGAAAGACATTCCTGCCATCCTCCAGGCAAAGGGAAATTCCCCAGTGTCCGGCTAATTTTGGATTCACAGCCGCCAGGGCAACAAGTTTTTTGATGAGCGGGTGGTAGAGGTTTAGAATGATCGTATGATTGGTATAGATGAAAAGATGTGTCTGACAGGGCGTTTTAAAGTCTTTTTCTACCAGGAAACTGGCTTTCCATTTCAAGGTTGAGAGATCCCGGCAGGCCTCTTCTACCTCACTAAACAGACCCTGACCGAAATAGCTAAGGTCATCTTGCGGAGAGTCGTCCATCTCTTCATCATATTCATCAGAAAAATCATCCGGGCTTATTAGATCAGGATGGAATCCGAGACTTTGTTCAAAGGCCTTCTGCAGTTCGCTTAATTCCTGGCTATTATCTCCATGCTTTTCAAAAACCAGATCTGTACTTTTCAGAAAAATGCAGCGATCCTTAAAGATCAACTGTAGCAAGGTGATCAGATCGCCTGGCTGATCATGGTGAAGAACCGGTTCTTTGAAATTGGAATAATCAATCCCTGCGTTGGATTCATCCTCAATGAAGAAACGTCCTTTAGCAACAATCTTTTCTGTTAACTCCTTAAATGTTAGTTTCCCAAGCGTTTGGGTCCGTATAAACTCGAAGTTGCTCCAGGGCTTGTTTAGGGAAGGGTCAAATGAGATCAGATTGCCAGTCAGGCAATCCACCTGGTAGCCGTAAAAGCGTAACTCGTCTAAACCTACCTGTTTCATATAGTGGTAGAGATCAGTCATATATTGAGGAAGCAGCTCTTTCCTAATCCTCCTTGCAAGCGGATCAAGAATGTCCTCGTTGCTTAAACAGTGTCTGCCAAAGGGCAGCTCGAAGGAGGAGCTATTTACTCTGATGGCCAGATAGCCCAATACCCAATCTTTTTTCAGACCGTGAGACAGCAGGTTATAATTAGACGAGACCAGCACTTTGTTCTGATAAATCTCATGCACATTTTCTCCCAGATTCATGTGTACATCAAAGGAAGCCCCGTTTAAATCCAAGGTGTATTTCCTTGAGAAGGAATTACTGAAGACATCCCAGTTTTCGTTGATACTATGGAGGATGTGTGAAGCCTCCTCATCCTTGGTCATCGGAATAGCAATGGCCACGTGGAAGGGAAGGAACCTGACATACCTCACCAGAACCTCTTTTAGAAGTTCCATTTCTCTCAGCAAGGAGTTTTTAGTTTTAAAGGTGATCCTGAAAGTGGTACCTTTTGGAATGCTATTGGTAATAAGCCGGATCCTGATATCCTCTACACCATCCAGTTTTCCAGCTAAGGCCAGCCAGGCTTCCTGGCCATCCGATGTTTCCATCTCAAAACGGAGCTGGTCCGGAATGGCTGCAATACTTAGCTTTCCTATGCCATGTGTACCAATAGCCAGGTTGGCATCCATATCCTTTTCACTTACATAGAGTGTGAAGAATTTCTCGATACGGGCCTTATTCATTCCTTTCCCATCATCCTGCACGGTAATGGTGATCTCATCTCCATTTTTCCCCCCGGTAATTCTGCAGTAGGTGGCCATCGCATCATAAGAGTTCACTACATACTCTCTGATCCATTCGCGATAGTTCGAGAATTGTGCGCGCATGTCCTTTTTCAACTGTTGTCTGTCAGCCTGAATCCCCGCGCCGGTTATCTTGTCCAGGGTATCCTGCAGTTTCTTTTTGCTTTTTTCCTTTGCTGTCATCTGTCTTTGCTTTATAGGTTCTGTTTTCAGAATTTGATTCACCATAGCTATAGAGAAAAGTGTGCCGATGCTTTTAACAGACAGATAAACAGCAGATTAGTAGTGTGTGAGCGGGGCTGAAAGAGCGAAGAGTTCGCGAAGGGGAAGGAAGAGTCAGGTGTAATTGCTAACTCGAGAATTCATTGTTATGATCACAAATAACTCCGATGATATTCGTGCATTAAGCAGGATTGAGTCCTTACCAGGTCAATCTTGAAGACATGCTCTTACAGCCTTGTCATTGTCGAAGGCAAATTCGTAGTGCTCCATGTCCCCCAGGCCTACCCAGGCAAATTCCGAAGATTCGCTGTTGAGTTTTATGTTGCCTTTAGCCAGGCAGGAGAAGAGGAGGGTCAGGTAATGTTTGTCCCCCGGCATCTTTGGCAATCCATCTAAATAGAACAGAAACTGAATTGAATAAGTACCCAGGGAGGTCTCTTCCCGGATCTCCCTGGTCATGGCCTCTTCGGCAGATTGTCCGTAGTCCACTTTTCCCCCGGGCAAACACCAGAGGTCGCCATAGGCATCCCCGGTAGCTCGTTTGAGGATCAGAATTTTTCCGAGATCGTCCCGGATAATGGCTCTTACGGCCAGGAGGGGAGGAGGCTGCATTTTACTCAAAACAATATCAGGCTTATTTTATTTTTTTTGACAGTTCCTCCACCCATTCCAAAACCTGGTCAGTTGTCCAGCCAATCATTTCAGGAGCCTGATCAAGAAGGTTGTTTGCAGCATCTTTATCCTCCACCGCTTTATCGAAGTCTTCAAAATTCAATTCCTTAAGATTCTCAATTGCACCTTCAATCGCATTCTGAAGATCAGCCATAGGAGTTCCTGGTCTGATATTCCTATTATTTTCAATGATGCGATCCAGTACTTGTTTTAGAAGTTCTTCGTGATCATTTTTTTCTTTCATGGTATTTAAGCTTTGTTTTCAGTTTCATGGATAAGTCTTGTAAGAATTTCGCTTTCGCTGTCAGAGAATTTCTCCTGGGAGTCCTTCATTGCTTTTAATTGCTCCTTTAATTGCTTAAAAAGCTTTTTGTTTTCATCTTTTTTAAAGAAGTCATTCTCCATTTTTGACTCAATATGTTTCAACCTGTCTGCCATATATTGCAGGGATGTTTTTTGTTTATCTTTATCTATAATAATCTCATCTGGAGTATAGCCCTTATTTAATCTGTAATAGTCCTTTAGTGGAGTATTACTTGCCAATTGATGTTTCACTGCATCTTCGGTTGTAATATCCTCAAGGTACAGGGCAAAAATTTCAAAGATTTCCTTTTTCAATTGCTCTTTTTGAAAATGGGCTGCCAAAAATTCTGTGAGCCTAGTTGTCTCTACTCCAATTGATTTGGCTTGTTTAAATAGCATAAGCGCCTCTGAGTTATCGGTATTCTTATCGAAGAAAATGATGTTCAAAGCTTTTAAAATGAGTAAGACGGGATCCACATTATTCAATTGAGGCTGAACCTCGTCTAATTCTTTGATGGTTATGGCTATTTGATCTACTACCTGCTTTTCTTTACCCTCTTCAGCATTCATGAAATGAGAAAGTAAAACCAGTATTTGATAAATCCGTGTGATACCAGGACTCTTATATTCTTCTAAATCAAAACGTTTAAATGAATTGTGAATGTCCTTATCTGAAAGTTTTACGGAATTCATCATTAGTTTGCATACTAACTCTCCGGTCAATGCAACCGATCCAATGTAAGTCACATTCTTATTTAGTTCCAATCCGGCTATGGTTTTGGAAGCCAGCTGAAATGATGCAAGAGCTTTGGTACCATTTCGTGCCCTGAGGTTTAGCATGCCGATATGTAAGAATAAAGGAGCAAGGTGAATATTCTTCGGATTGCTTCCCCTTTTACTCATTGCCCTCGCAAATGAATCAAAGGCTTCGTCCTCTTTACCCTCAATGTCTTTTCCTAAAAATTGAAGACCTATCGCAAAATGTGAGGCAGCCCAGTACATATTTATATCGTGATCATTGAGTTTACTTCGGCTAATTGCTTCGAAGCATTTTAATGCATCCACATATTGATTATTATGATAATAGACATATCCCAAAAGCAAGTTTCCAAAATCTTTGGCCCATTGAACCAGCTTTTCAGCTTGTGATATACCCTTACCCAGCCTAAAAGCTTTTTCATTCTTTTCGAGCTTTTGGTAGGCTAAAAGTTTTGCAAGTGCCACTTGTACAGGCTGAGTGCCTTCTTTATAGCCTTCCCAAACCGTTTTTTCGACAAAATCAATAATTCCATTGTAATCATTGCTTCTAACCAGATCAGCCAAAAGCTTGAGCTTATCTCCATCTTTGATATAGTTTCTTACTTTTGTAATGAATTCACCATCAGCCTCAGGATATTTATTCTGAATATTATTCAGTTGATTGATTAGACTTACAGTATCCTGTTTCTGCAGGTTCCAGTCGATCATAACCTTAACTATCTGAATAGGGAATGGGACATTATCCTTGAAAATGTGAATTAATTCCTTCTCAAAGATGTTGTTGGCGAGCTCAAAATTATTTCGACTATTAGCAAGCCAAAAATCTGCTACCAATCTGTTTCTAAGCCTCACACGCTGCATAAGATCTTCCAGAAATGTAGTTTTTGGTCTCAAATTGAGTTCACGGGCCACATTTGGAAAATTTTGGAAGATGGCATTGTCGGCAATTCGGCTATCATCAATGAACAGAAGGAGGCTAACAATTAATTGCATATGAAGATGGAGAATATTTGCAGGTTGATCCTTTTGCCCCAGATCCTCCATTTTTCGTTTCAATGCAGCCCATCCTATTTTAGCATCTTTGTCAGAATTTAGTATACCAATGATATTCTGATAGATCATCAGAATATTGGTCCATCCCACTATAACAGGATGCTTTTCATTCCTATTTGTGTGTACAGGTTTTTCCACGATGGATTGGTAGATCTTATCCGCAGCATTATATTGTGATAATCCAGAATTGGCTAAGCCCTCCAATAGTGAAAATAGTAACAAGTCAGAACCAGACATCTTGTCCCTTTCTTTACCCTTTGTCCTAAGCTCCTCCACAAACTGTATGAGAATTTGATAATGACTATGTCTTAGCAACCAAACACAAAAAGACAGTATTCGATCCCTAACAGTTATCTCTTTTTGAGTCACTTCTATGCGGAAAAGGATTTCATTGGCCTTTTCAATTTTTTTATCCTGAATGAAGTATACTATTGTGTTGATTTCACATGCTTTACGCTGAAGGTCGGTTTTCAGGAATGCAATAATTCTATCATCACGATATAAGTTGGTTATTGTAGCAAAATCTCTGATCTGCCAGGCTGCATAAAACTGAATATAACTCCAATGATGCTCTATCCAATCTGATATTTCACCGTCGGTTTTGGGAATTTCTTTTGTGGCAAAGTCCCAGTTCCCATTCTTCAAATGAATGACTCTTATGGCCAGTTCACACATTTGTTTTGCATCGGGAACACTTGAGAGAGGCTCCAGAGCGGGGAGGGTAGATGATTCAATTTTTGAGGTACTCAGACATTCATTCTCAAGTTTTTTTAATATTTCGTAGGTCAATACCTGTTCAGTAGCCAAATCGAGGTATTGCTCTATTACTTCATTTCTTCGAATTGACTTTAGGTATTTTAATGCAGCAAAACTTCTGTCGTATTCCCAGAGAGTTAAGATGGCAGATATTCTTATCAAGGTGGGAATGGCATCTCCTTGGGGGAGTATGACATTGCGGAATAATTCAAGAAGCTTCTCAGAATCTCTTGCATTGATATAGCTTATTGCTTCCTCAGTAGCCCGGGATCTGATAACCAATTCTCCATGAATACCCTGTAACTTTTGCCGTGTTTCCGGATTTTCAATATGATCAATGGATTCTCTGAATTTCTCGATATGGTCCTTGCTAATAGCTGCCGAAGAATTTAGGTATAGAATCAATCCTTCCAGTATACTATTTCTCCAACTCAGACTTGATTTCTGAATTAATGGATCATGAATTACTGGATTGAGTTCATTGAGCAACTGACTCCATAATGAATGATTCCGAACGGAAATATTCTCACTTTCTTCAGAATTTTGCTTATCCAGAGTTTGCCAATCACAGGTCTCATTGATAAAAGACAGGGCTTTTAAATGAAGCAGATATGCGCAAAAATCAGAGGCATCCAATGTATGAGAGAAGAGGATTACTTCATTCGCACTATTCAGATCACTTACTAATCCATCAATATCCATGCGGACCTTGGTAAATTGCTTGGCTCTCAAAGAAGCGAGTATCTTAATATATTTCAGGCTGATCTCCCATCCCGGAATTTCCACGGGTGCTTTGTGTTTCATGCAATGATCGGCCCACTCGAAGGCTATATCGGAGCCAGTCTTAAAAAACTCTGTGAGTTGGTGAGTGTATATTCTCGTAAATTCAGCCTCATCCGTATGTGATGCCAGCTCCTGGAGCAAATTATAAGCCTCTGAATACTGTCTCGCCATTAGCTTATCCCGCAAATCACCATACAAGCTAGCTTTCTTGATGGTCAGAAATTCCTTGCCCAAAGATTCTTGAAGCAAGGGAGCTTCCAGGCATTTTAGTAGTTCACCATATTGTTTTAGGTAATATAACAAATGCACTTGCATTTTGTAATAGCTTGAGGCAAGCGAAGGGGACATTCCCTCAGATGAAGGCAACTCAGCAAGAAGATTTTTAAACTCAATACTTGTTTCCTTTTTCTCATCCAGACCACTTTCTAAATCAAGAATCTGCCTTAGTATCCATGCGAATTTGAGCGTTGTGTTTTTTGTTTGTGCCAGTTGTTGATAGGCGGTATCCTTTAGCTCTGTATTTGTGTCGCTATGGAATGATACTGCAAGCATTTTGGCGACATAACTATCCTGAATGCTATCTGAGGGCAATAGATCATTGCTGGTTGAGGCACCAATCAAAAGGGCTTTGATGGATTGAAAATGTTTGTCGTCTCCCGAAATCAGCCACCTATAATAGTAATAGATAACACGGATTTCTTTGGGTAGATGGCTGGAATATTCATTCAATCTGGTCTCATAGAATTCAAGGCCAAGTTCAATGTTTTCTTCTTTCAGTTGAAGTAAAAACCACTTTCTATACTTCTTTAGCTTTCTCCGTTGGTTCCAATTTAGTGATTTCACAAGATTATTGTTTTAGGATGATAGCTTCTTCCAGATACATTTTTGCCAGATCTATATTGTCGTGAATCTCAAACACAATGGCCAAAGCGCTCTTCAAATTAGGATTCTCCTCAGCCTTATGTTCATGTTTCCACTTTAACAAATCAATGGGGTCCATTTTCCGGGCAATTGATTGCCCAGTAAGGTATGCCTCATGGTGAAAACCTTCTAGTTCAAAATATCTGATAATATCAGTCCAGGCCTGTTCAATATGCTCGAATCGCAAATGGCTCATTGCCCAGATCAGGTAGATTTTAGGAATCCGTTTGTTATAAGGAATTGTTGAAGATGTACTAATAATCGTGTTAAGATCTTCCAGCTTAATTGTTGCGTTGAGAAATTTCTCCTGGATCTCAGGCTTCCATTTACTCAACATACATGCATGCTGGTAAGCATCTACACTTAACATTGCATGTTGTTTATGTGTTGTGAATGCAGCATACAATTCTCCCTTCTTCAAATAGGTCTCGTAGTTCTCAGGGTTCCGTCCAATGGTTTTATCAATATGATTAATGGCTTTTTGAAAACCAGGAGGTTTTTTCATGATTTCGAGATCACAATACAATAGCTCAGCATGTAAATCATGAAATGAAGCCAAGCCTCTGTTCTTATCGTATGCCTTAAATTCCTCTTCAGCAATATGGTAGTCCTTTTTTTCAATATGTTCACTAATGACCAAAGATGGGATGTGGTCAAGCGCAAGATTTTTCAGTTTTTCAATAATTCCCGGTAGATCTGGTCGCATGGAAGGTTCCAGTTCGCACATTGCATTTATCAGCAACTGAAGGTCATCTGGCAGAGGTATCAGGGACTCATTCAACTTATATACCCTATGCTCTACAAGGTCTGTACAAAGCATGGTCGGATTCATTACTTCGGGCAGTTTATGCAGCTTAGACAGGATCAGTTTGAAAAGCCTGCCAATGCTATAAATATCACCTGCACCGAGTTCAGATATATTCAGTCCCCTTTTCCGGATAATCTCAGGCGCCATAAAATACAACCATTCCTTATTCTGGCCCATAAGCAGATCGGGAATTTTCGGCAGAACACCTGCCAATGTGGGAAGAATGATAAACCTTTCCTTATGAATGGCGATCCTTGCCGGATGTATCACAAGTTGGAACAAATCATGCTCGTGGTACGTTTGAAGTTCATTACAAATCTGTTCAGCGAAAACCAGAAACCTCCAAAGACCATATTTTTTGTCCGCTGAAATTGCCTTCCTTATGGAGCCGTATCCGCAGAGCTCAATCCCTTCTATATATTTAATTGTAAGGATTTTATTCTCAAATGATTCAAGTACTTCCCGTACACTTGTGTTCTCCGGTACCGTAAGATCACTAAATTCATCTGTGTTCCAGGCTGTATCAAGAGATAAACGCTTAAAGTAGCTCTGCGAATTATTGACTGTTTCAACAGATAAAACACCTTCAATATCCTTAATTAACTCGCTGTCTGCCATTATTAGTTTTCTTTTTTCTTGTCTTACATGCTACTTAAAGCTTGTCTATTATCTGATTGAGAGGAGTGTATAATTCCATTAATCTGCTCTGATCTCCATTCCTGGCTGCAAGTTCCATTTCCCCAACGATTTGCATTACCTCTATTTTGCTTTTATCCGGAATCTCATCAAAATTTTCTATGGCCTTTTTGTAAAGATTTCTCACGACCGGATTCATTTGTTCAGCCACAGAAGTCATATTCCCTGATTCAGCAGCTTGTGTTACCTTAGTTCCAGGGGGAGGAGGTGCAGTTGTACTTACATTTGAGCTTGCACCATTTCCTCCCTTTGCATCAAGGGGATTTTCAGTGGATCCCACCTGGCCTTGTAAGGTAGCTTCTAAAGCTGCCTGTTTCTTTTTCAAATCTTCTGGCGACATTTGAGTACTATCATCATAATTGATCTCACAGGTGACCATGTTGCCGTTATTCTTATTTGTTGCAGTGGCAATTAATATCCCATCCTCATCAATTTGTAGCCCAACCAATAAGGGGGTTGGTTTCTTTATCGGATCAATTTCCATCAAGTATTCTCCAATCATCATTGCATCCTTGTCTTCTGGATACTTTGCTTCCCCCTGGTAGACCTTGATATTTACCTGACTCTGTCCTTCCCCGTGACTCCGGAAGGAATGTGAGGCATCGATGGGTATGGGAGTCTCCTTATGTATTATTATGGATAAAACCATCTTCTTTTCGTCGTCGTCGTAAACTGCGACACTTAATGAATGACCTGTTACATCCACCATCGAATGATCCAATACCTCCGTGTTGTCAGGATCATGCTCGCTTGCCTTAATGGCTGCTCCCATGGCAACAATCTCATCGGGATTAATACCGGACTCCGGACCTCGAAGCGGCTTCCCCGGGAAACGTTCGGAGAGTTTTTTTCTGATTAATGGCACTCTTGTACTTCCACCTACCAGGAGAATCTCTGTAATATCGTCTTCTGTATAATTGTATGTTTTCGATTTGGGAACCTCCATGGCAGTATCTATGCTTTCCATAGATTTATCAACCAGGGCATTAATCATTGATTCAAACTCCTTCATGGTCAGCACCTCTTCAAATGGAAGAGGTAAGCCTTCAAAACGATCAATGGAGGCCAACGTAAACTTGTACTCCTCAAGAGGGGGTCCGCAAAGTGCTTTTTTCGCATCCTCAGCATACGATTTGAGCTTGATTCTAAGGACTTTTAGCATTTCCTTATCCAAGGAAGCATGATATTCTGGATAGATTTCTTTAATTCTATCAAGCATCCATTCCACAATGCAATCATCAAAATCGCCCCCTCCTAGGTTTGGATCTCCTCCTGTTCCAAGCACTTCTAATTGTCCGGCAATACTACTAATAACAGTTACATCAAAAGTCCCCCCCCCCAGATCGTATACAATGAACAGGTTTTCTTTGTCTTCAATCTCTTGTGCAACGACATAGGCATATGCTGCAGCTGTGGGCTCATTCAATATACTCAGGACATTAATACCGGCTATCTGACCAGCTTCTCTTATTGCATTTCTTTGAGGATCTTTGAAATAAGCGGGGCATGTAATGACTGCACCTGTAACCTCCTCTCCAAGTTCCTCTTCTGCTAGTTTTTTAATTTCCTTTAAAAACATTCCGGAAATCTGCTGTGGGGAAAAGGTTTGCTTTCCCAGTCTGACTTTTTCTTTCTCTTTTATTCCCATCAAACGTTTCACTTCGACGACTGTATCCTGAGGGCATTTGGCCTGGTTGTTTTTTGCTTTCTTACCCACGGCGATTTTGCCATTCTTCAAAACACTTGCCACCGAAGGAAAAGTGGGACTTCCATCCAATGGGATGGGCTCGTGCACTTTATTTAAGTACCTGTATGCTGCACAATAGGTTGTGCCAAGATCTATTCCAATAACTGCCATAGCTGCAATATTTTAAGTTTATATTTTATTTTACTGTTACCTGAGGGTACTGAATTATAAAGGTTTGTAGTTTCCATCCCCTTCTAACTTGTTTTATAATTGTATCTTCGGCAAGCTCTTCAGCTATTTCGCCTTCGATTACTCCCACCGCTTCGTGAATCTCCGGATCAAAAATGTCAACACCTTCTTTAACAGGGATTTCTTCCAAGCCCCAATCTTTCAAAATGGTTTCGAGATTTAGTTGTAGTAAGCTTATGGATTTGAACCATGAATCTGAGGATTTTACTTCGTCGGGATTTAGTCCCAGCACCAGGTCGTCAAAATTGTTTAGCAAACCAACCAGGTCCTTGAAAAATTTCTGAAATACAACCGCCATGCCACGTTGAGGAGTTGAGGTATGAAAACGTTTTAACTCCTGGAGCAAGCGCAATTCTGACTCATTGATTAAGTTGTTCTGTTGATATACAGTTTGTGAAAGTTGCAGAAGTTGTTCCATTTGGAGGGAACTATCCTTTGCCAGATTGTCTAAAATCTGTTCTAGTTTTCCTTGATTGTTCTGAGTACTATTTTGTTTTCTTGGCATCCTTGGCTGTATTTGCAAATTGCTGACTTTCCAGTATCAATTTCAATAATTCCCTGCGCAAAGCCTCTGTATCTTGAATATCTCCTTTTCTATCAGGGGTCTTCGCGAAGTCATCCATCTCTTTTTCATCCAGTTCCTTTATCTGAATTGTGTAAGGTTTGTTCATCTCTTCAAAAAGATCAGGTGTTTTGTCCCTGCCGGGAGTATGCTGATAAAGAAGAAATTCGAAGCGATTTATATTGTTCAGGGTACGATATTTCGGCAAGATTTTTTGTAATTCTAACTCCCAGAAGTCCATGGAATCGGCTTGCCGCGAATCTTCAAATAGTTGATCATTCAGGGTGCTCAGCTTGAGCCTGTATCGATCGATCAGTTGAAGTGTTTCCGAAAATAATTCTTCACTATTCTTCTGATGTGTTGTCACATCAGTGGATAAGGGTCTGGTACGTAGAATTAAAAGTTTCAGGCTTGAAATCTCTGAGATGGTTTTATACATTGGCATCCAGGTAGCATCTTCATCGGTTTTTCCATCTGTTGCAAGTTTTCTTTTCCTTGAGAATCTGGAATCAAATTCCTTTTTTAATTTGTTTAAATATGCCAGTTCATGCGTTTTCTTTTTCTTAATTGCGTTCAGTTGATTCTGTGATTGCTCTTTTGTGATGTCGCCTTTTTCGAGCTGTTCATTGATCAATATCACGTCGGCATCTGATGTTGCATTTAGCTTATCTTTGTATAATTTCGCAGCTTTTCTTCCATCTGCCTGTGTTGCAGTAATTGATAGACCAAGCATATCATAAAATCCGCCTTTAATCTTTCCAAAAGAAACGAAATAGAAATTCTCCTGTGATGGGGCCTGGGAATTCATTGTTACAGTTGTTTGCTGACTGAATTTAAAAATGAATACATCTGAACAGGTGTTTTTAATTCAATTTTGTTGTCGACGGCTATTTGACCTAATCGTTCCCAGTCAACTCCTTTGCTTGAGAGTTCGCTGGTCAGTGCACTTATTTTATCGCCGATATCCTTTTCTGCATCTTCTATCTGTTTCAGGTAATTATTTTTTAATTCCCGAACCTGATTCGGGCTATCCGGTAGTGTATTTATCGCCTCTTTTGCTCCTGCAAAATCACCATTTTCAGCACATGTTTTAAATTTGCTGAGAGCAGACTCCACCATATCGTTCATATGTTTTGATTCATTGTGCTGGGATTCCAGATCCTTGACTTGTCTATATAGCTTATCTTTGACTTCCTTTGTTTGTTGAGGATGATCGGGTAGCTCATTGATTCTCCTGAGTGCCGCCCGATAATCACTTCGATTAATTTCTTTTTGGACCCATTCAACAATTTCATTCAATTGATTGTGAGACTCAGCCTCATCTATCTGGGTAAAGAATCTTTCTTTTAGGTCTTTCATATCCTTTGGAGAATCAGGTAAACTTCTCACTTCCGTCCTGGCCCTTTCAAATTCAAAAGCCTTCACATATTCCCTGATATTCTCGATAGTATCATCTATTCGCTTCTGTTTTTCTCTTTGAAACCTGGCTTCTTCAACCTGTTTCAGATATTCATTTCTTGTCTCTTTTAGTTGATCTGTTGTATCAGGGAGTTTCAGTATTTCTTCTTTTGCAGCTTCTAGGTCTCCATTTTCGAAATGCGATCGGGTATTTTCTTGGATTTGTGTGATGAAGTTTCTGTGTTTCACATTTTCGATGACCTCTGTGATGGTCTTATTAAAACCTTTCACAAATGCTAACATCGGTAGTTTGTTATTACTAAACTCTATTTCATTAGTAATGGCCGATAACAATTCTGCCTTTTTGTTGTCGTTCTTGATCTGACTATTAAAATCGCCTTTCTTAGAAAGATACGGTACGTAGGTAATACCCACTTTCTCTCCCAATAATTCAAGCGCTTTTTGATCTTCCTCTATGAACAGGGACAACAAACCGTGGTTCAGGCTTTCGATCAATTCTGTGTATTTGTTCTCCCCTTGCTTGTCTTCAATGGATATACAAGAAATTAGCTCAGAAATAACCAGATAGCTGTTATATATATCTTTTTCTTGAAAGTAGGCCAGGGCGACATAGTAGATTACAGAATTATCTTTTATATGCTTACGAATTGCCGGGTCCCCAAAATAGCCTGTGATTTCTGCCCAGGAAACTTCGTCGGCGAAGCACCTGTTTAGTTTTGTATAAAAGGGAAATGAGCAATTCGATGAGATCCACTCGGCAATAGTATTGTTTGCCAGAATATCTTTATCTTCCAGTTCATCAGATAACAATGCCAGGTAAGGTCTGTATGGAATTCTGCATACAATACCCGCAAAGGCAGCCAATGTATCTGATTGGGCTGGACTTGGTTCATCAGGAATACCAAATCTGAATTTTCCCCACTCAAGAAAACGAAGCAAAATAGCGAATGCCGGATCATGGGTAAGGCTGTACTTGATTGAGTAGCTTGGCAGGTATTGAAACGATTTCCAGTCAAATTCGGGAGTTCTCAAATACTTTGAGAATGCTGGATAAAAAGCTTTCATCCAATATTCCATGATCTCCAGGTTACCTTTTAAACCTTTTTCAAGCTCTGTGTTGGATAAGTTACTTTTGTCGTTCAGGTTTGAGTTGAACTTTGAGCTCAACCAAACCAGCGCTGCATTAGCCTCTAACCATCTTGACAAAAAACCATGTTTACTCAGATAATCGAGAATAGGAGAATCCTTGTGATTACATATACTCTCTAGAACACCTGAAATGTTTGCATAAAACAAGAAAAGATCTTTATAGGCCGATTCTTTATTGTTTTCGCACAAAATACGCCATAGCAAAAGCTGAACATATCGTCTCCAATACCGCTCGTAAGCTTCAATATCTTTTTGCTCGCTGGCTATGGTGAGTAAATTCCGGATTACATCGGGCTGATCTTCATCAATCATCAGCATTTGCTCGAGCGCCATACCCGCTACTGAGGCCTTATTGTTTTCAAAGGTGTCTGTGGCTAATTGAGATAGGAATTGCAGTTGTTGAAACTTATTCAGCTTCTCATTTTTTTTCTGAATATTTGCCAGGGTCCAATTTTCCTCAGCTTCCTTTTCAACCAACTGCTCTGGCAGTTTAATAGTATTAAAAAGCCGAGTTACCATATCCTCAAATTCTTCATTGAGAAGCTCAAAACCTGTTGAAGCTTTGTTCTGTCCTCCATTTAAGCCCTGCTCCAGGGAGACGGAACTGTATAGTAAGTCTTTGTATTGTTTAGGTTCGTTTCTAATTAATTCTTGAAGTTGCTTGAACAATTCTTCCTTGTCCTTACCTGGTTCCAAGACATTTAGCATGAGTATTCCAAATGGAAAATAGCCAATCTGGTTCTCCTTATACAAGTCACTGTATTTCTTGACCCATAAGCTAGTTTCCTTTTTCAAACCCAGGGAAGATGCGTAGCGTCCCCCAAGATAAAGGAATGCGGGATCTTTGAAACCTTCATCAAGACGTTCCCTTAAATTGAGAAGAACTCCTCTTCTTACATTTATGTCATACAATTCTGGACAAGTGGCTTCTTTCATAACATATATCAAATTACGCCTCTTTTGATTCCCTGTACAAAGTGTCGACTTTTGACCATCTCATCCCGAGCTCATCCTCTGCAATCATTTCGAGTGCCAGTGGAATTGCTTCACCAACTTCGTTGGCTTTTATTGAGAATTCCAGGATTAACTGCTCACCAGGTAGTAACAACTGTACTTCATCCCGCAGGGGCGATGCTCCGTTCAACCTGACCCTCAGCTTACATGCCGGAATCTCACCCGAGTTTTGAATGGTAAATCCAATGATGTGGTGCTGGTTCAATACCAGCTCTCCTGAAAGGGATGCTTTTAACACATCCAGCTTTATTTCATAGCTCAGCGGCAGGGGATTTTTTTGCATAGAAATAGTGCCGTTTGAGTTCAGGAACAGCAACCTTCCATCCCGATTGGTAAAAAAATCCTGGAACTTAATATCGGGTCCCAGCCCAAGCTTATTACCTTCCTGGGTGATTAATCGGTCATCACCTGTCATTCCAAGAGCCAGGTATGAATTCTGGTTATTGTGGTCATAAATACATTGAAATTTTCTTAGCTCAAATGGAATTTCCATTACCTCTGAATCAATGAAAGAAAAGGTATCCCACGAAAACCAGATAACTTTATGTGAGCTGGTAATAAGAGCCGTCCAGTGATCCTCTTTTCTGTGTGAGATCAAAAGGATCTGATCTTCTAATTCAAGGCTATTCAACTCCTTTCCTTGAATAGAGTACCGTAATATCTTTGATTCATAAAAACAGATGATTCCCTCAGGATTCTGCTCAGTCACCAAATCGAGGATGTTCTCCCTGCTATGCAGGATTTCGATGATTTCACCTGATTGCCTCGCCAGAAACAAATGGTTCAGCTGGTCCGCAAGCAGGAAATCTTCACCGGCAGGAATACATTTTACAGGGAGATTTTCTATACTAAAACACTGTTGTTCTTCAGTTTTGTCCTTTGAATCGTTGTAAGAATACAGGAATATTCGTCCATCCCAAGCAAGTGCATAAAATAAGCCCTCGGATAATACTTCCAGTTTATAAATGGGTGTATCATCAAATTTTGGTTTCCGGATGACTGTTTCCCTTGTTTTACCAGAGGATTTATATGCATAAATACCTCCGTCCCAATCGGAACATATGAGCAAATCATTCCATATCTGAGGCATGAAGCACTTCCAGTTCTTATTGGGAAGAGGCCATTTGTTAATGAGATCTGTACTGTGAATATCAAAGAGCTTTACCTGTTTTTGATTTGCCACCCACAGAATTCCTCCGGCAGTAACAGCTGTAACATCCGGAGATTTTATACTCGTGTGAAAGGTTTTAGTTTTTTCTTTACTGATTTCAACTACATCATCCTTTAAATGTGCCTTTATGTCTTCAGCTATTTGTAAAAACTCTGCCTCCACATGCTCCTTGGTATAACCTTCTTTCCAGATTGGAGTTCCATTTTTAGGCCGAACATTCAATTGACTTAGCCATTCAAAGTCTGCGAATGGACAGCTTCTTATGATTATCGGAAAAATAATCATTCCTTCCTCCGCTTTACGTTTCAGGAGAAACGGCACTTCTTTATTTAGAATAAACTCGGAAGAAAGAAAATCATTTGAAATGAGCATTATCGCCATGCTTGCATTCGACATCGCATGGTTAATTCGATCCTCCCAATCTTCACCCCCTTTAATTAAATCATCGTACCAATTATCAATAAACTGATTCTGCTGAAGCACTTTAAGATGCCTTAATAACTCATTCTTTTCAGATTCGTTTTTATGGCTGTAACTAATGAAGATTATAGGTTTATCCATATTGAGTCTAGTGTCGAAAAGGAACTAAATAATGAGTCTTAGTCATCTTAAATGCAATCTATTGAATATTTATATTTTACAAATCTTTAAAATCATGTTCTTTAATGAATTATTCCGGCTGATATACCTCCAATCCTACTTTTGCAAGATAGGCGGGTATGTTTTCAACTGTATCCCGGTCATATTTTCTGATATCCTCACTTAGGAACTCCCAACCAACGAGGTAGGGGCTCAGCTTTTTGGACACATCTTTCTTAGGTGCAGGTTTCCATCCTTCAGATAAGCGTTCCACTACCCAGCGAGCATGCTCCAGTTTAGCCATTTCCTCAATCACCTCTTTGGGGAACTTCAGTAGGGAAACATTGTCCCCTGTGGCATTTCTAACAGCATATCCAAACAGATCCAGTTTTTCGAAAATCTGATCGGCCTGACTGAGATTTGAATGCTTCAGGCTGGGATCCAGAGTTTCCCATGGTTCAAGAGAGGGATCTGCAGTCTCAAGTTTTTCTAGTCGGGATTTCATGTATCGTTCATGTATCTCCTTTGCTAGTATCTCACGGAAAGAATCATCCATCTTCGAATCCACGCTGGATATGAAAGAGTTGATAATGGCTGCGTCATTAGGCAATTGTATTAAGGAATTTATTTTGTTCCAGGCAGTATCTGAGAATAGCTTGACGGGCTCTCCGCCACTACCCCCAATGATACCTACATCTGCACCTAACATCAATCCAAGTATGCATTCAGCCAGTGAAATTTCCCCGCCATTTACTGCCAGTATTTTCACATTTTCCGGCTCTATACCCGCAGCAATAATATCCATCCAGTATTGTGTGGCTTCAAGTGGACTGAAAGTCTCTCCATCAGTTGTTCTATGTCCAGCGTAACGTTTTGAATCATTGTCACGATATTCATTCTTTTTTGCTGGCAGATAACCGATTGTGATGATATTTTCCGGATAGGCTTCTTTCAGATCTCCGGCCAGTTTGCTGATTCCTGTTTTAGTTCCACCAGATATAATAGTACCATGAAAACCTTTAAATGCCTCTTTCAGTAAGGAAGTATAGCTTTCCATTTTTTCCTGAACAGTCTCCCTGGAACCGCCAACCAGAATTACACATGATCGGGTTATCTTTTCAGTCTCGGATTTTGCTCGTTTCTGTAGCTCTTCCTTTGCCCGCTCATTTGCATAATTAGAAGCCAGACCTAAGTAGAACAAATCTTTCACCCATTGATAACCCGGGATCTTATCCTTGATACTCTCGAGTCTCAGAATTGAGTCTAAAGAAGTTTCTACCATGAATGGAGCAGTGCTTAGGTTTATGGCCTTAGCGTAAGCAGAAAAACTAGTAAAAGGATCCTTGAGAAATAGATTTAATTTTCCTAAATCATAATAGGCCCAGGGAATATTTACATCCACCTGTATGCAGGAACGGCTCCTCTCAATGGCCTCCTCAACGACAGGTTTTGTGAATCCAATGATGGACAGGTTCTTATCCTTTAATATTTCACTTTCCAGATAGTTTCCAAGGCAATAGGCATCGGTAGGATCAATTTCAAAAGCTTTTTGATAGTATATGTCAGATTTTTCATCATCGATTCCTTTCCATGATCCAGCCAGTGTTGAAAGAGCATCTGAATCGTTGTGGGGAGCAGATCCCGCTATTAATAAGAGCTCCTGGCCTTTTAAAAAATCAGGCTTTGAAGGTGAACCTTTGTATTGTTTGCACAAAGCAGTTCCCATCATTCGCATCAGATCCGGGTCACCAGAGCTTATGAAGGGTTCAATTACATTGGTCACTTTGTCCCAATCCTCTAGTGCCAGGGCAGCACGGCCCAGTTTTTTGATCAATGAGAGATTCTCAGGGTCATATTTGAGAGTAACCTCCAGCTTCTCAATCTCCATTGCCAATTGCTCAGGATCCAAATAGGCACCATATGTGGTGTAGTAGTTTTTAAGTTCTTCCTGGACCCCTGAAAAGGCATTATCTGCAGCTTCCAGCCTGGCTGCAATCCCGGCCATTTCTCGTTCCAACTTGGTGGGTATCTCAAATTCATTCTTATATACCCATTTATGAGTTAGATCTGCCCAGGCATGTTCCAATAGGGTCCTGACCTGGATCTCAGCTTTCAAACCATACACTCCATCAGGGATCTTAAAATTATATGCCTTCTCCAGGAGAAAATCTGTTTTAAACTGAATGATATAGTGAACAGATCGGTACCCAAATTCGGAGGGCTTTAATCTATCAATAACACCAACGGAATTCTCCCAGTCGATCTGGAAGCTTGCCTCAATGACCTCACAGATTTCATTTACCTGGCTCTGCGTTTGGGTAATAATCCGTGCACCACACAGGTCGGTAAATTGATTTACTGGATCCTGATATTTTGAACTCTTTCTAACGATCTTCTCTGAAAAGCTTGCTACTTCCTTGGGTCTCGATTGGACGATTGCTTCAATCTCATGTTTGTCAGCGATTGCTTTGAAAATGACCTTAAGAATATCCGCATAATCCTTATAGCTGCTGAATTTCTTTTTATAGGCATTGGTTTGGGTCTCAATCCATTTCAAGTCTATGTTTCTGCTGGTAGTCATATAGGATGTATTATTAAAAACTCTTGAGATAATTAATCAATTCTTCTTGGCAATTCTCAATTTTACTTTCTGAAGTATATTGGGAATATTTTCAATTGATCCCCTGTCATAATCCCTAGTTCCTTCATCAAGATCTTTCCAGTCGACCAGGTAGGGCGTTCGCTTGACCTTATCATTCCGAACTGAATCATGTTTCCAACCGGCCAGTAGGCGTTCGGCCATCCATCTCACATGTTCGAGTTGAGCAAGCATCTCTATCTCCTCTTTTGAAAGTGTTACAGTAGTGTAAAGATCAGGTTCTTCCTCTTCATTGTATTCTGGTGCAATCACATATCCCAATCCTCTAATCTTTACACCAATATGATCAGCCGCCTTCCTGTTAGAATCTTTATATTCCTGAGGGAGATTCTCCCAGGGAACATCAGCCGGTCTATCGCCAAAATCAGGTTTAGGCCTGCGCATTTGATAATAGTCCCCCTGAACTGCCATAGCCATTTTATCCAGTGCACCCCCAACGATTACCTCCTTAGAACAGACTTTTGAGGGCAAGCCATATGGTTTAATCTTGTCGGAATACTTTGCAAAGTCTTCATCGTCATCAGTCCTGATAAATACCTTAAAGGGGTATCCGGAAGCAATATTTTCAATGCTATCTATCTGAAGTCCCAACAACATATTATTTGTCTTATTATCAAAGCAGAGGACAACGGAATTGAGAGCATCAGGGTTCTCGAGGTATGTTAACAATGTAGATATCAACTGGGGGTTGTTGGCCTCAAAGGGTATGGCTTCAAATTCACAGTAGTCAGTAAATGAAGGATATCGATGAAGAAAATCTTTTTCCTTTTCACTTGCAAGTCGATCAAATATAACCACCTTCGGGAGCCGGGTATCCCTGTTGAGATAGTGACCGGTAATTGCGGTTTGCAAAGCTAGTGCTTCGCCGGCCTGGCCAAAACCAAAAATTAAAATCTGAACAAAAAGATTGCTTTCCTTAGAAATCCCCAAGCTGTCGGGAGGACTTTCCTGAAACAATTCGCGAGCACTATTCTCATATACATTAAAAATGGTTAGTGCCAGACCATCATTAATATTCTGAAATAGATTATGACTTCTTAATGTTGTTAGAAACTCCTGTTTCAACAAATGCACCATGCAGTTCACCGGATTGTCTTTATCTCGATTACTATCCTTAACCAGCTGATAAATAAGTAAGGAAGCCTTTACCTGCTGGGTATCATCACCCATCAATAAATAGACAGATTCAGCATGTGTTATTCGTGCCCTAATAAGAATATCAAGATTGTTCGCATTGCCCTGAATATGGTGACACCGGGATTGCTTTAGGGATTCCAGGTCGGGATTTAAGGGGTCATTCTCAATTACCAGGACTTTTTTGTTTTTGCGAATATTTTCATCCAGTACATTTTTGCCCTTAGTTCCCAAACCAATAATCACTACATGATTTCTCAATCTGCGAATTCCTAACCTTTTCCATTGCTCTTTGAAGATCTCAAGAAGGGCCATGATGAAAGCCATTATAGCTGTTGAAGGTGCGGTAAATCGAACAATATGTAATATCCAGGGGATTGGCTTCTCGAGGTCGCCTCCTTCAAGTGTAAAAATCTGAATGGTACGATAGATAGATCTGAGCGAATTGAACTCTTCTCCATGCTGGATAAAATATTGTTGAAATCCCAAATATCCTCCAAGCACACTGAAAATAAACAATATCAAGGTTAGCCAATAAATCAGGTTCTGTTTTTTTGGTTTAATCCCCAGAAAGCTCATATCTGCAATTATTTAGTTGTTCAGTTAATTTACAAATACCATTAATCAATCATTAAAATGTCACAAAAGCGGAAGGAAATGGGTAGGAAGTTTAAACTCGTATAGAGGTCAGTCATAGTTTTGCATCGTTGGGTGCAAGAAGCTCTCATAAGTTAGTAAATGATTTGCAATGGGCAGCATCAAATTGCTTAAAAAAACTTCTTACGAGAAACATTGTGTCACTAAACTGTAAATTCATGCTCTTAATCTTTTGGGGCCGCTATTTTGTTGGGACTGCAACAACAGCTTCTGATTTTCCAGGTGCATTTTGGTCAGCAGGTCATACTGACTCTTGTTTTTCAATCGGGTTAATATCAGGTTCTTAAGGTTTAGTTTATTGAAGTAGGAAATATACCTGGGATCATTGGTATCTAATATCTCCTGGCTTTCTTTCGCCTGGTCTTCAGCCAGCACTTGTATGCACTCTTCATTACTGGTATAGAAGATCCCATTGAGAAAAGATTTGTCTGGTGGACATGTAATAAGAAAGTCCCTCTCATCCGTAAGCATGTAAAGCCTTGCAAGCAGTTGACCCGTATTTGCTGATATGAATATTACTTGTCCATCACCGCCACCAGATACTAGAATTTGCTCATCTCGCATCAGGGCTATACTCCAGATCCATGATGAGTGGTAAGTTTTTTTGTAGATTAATTTACCATTCAGCAAATCATAACACAGGACAGAGCCGTGGCCAGATGCACTCCAAAGTTTTGTTTCGTCCTTCGAAATGCGCACCTCCCGAAGATCTGTGTATGCATTAGGAAAATTGAAAAGGCATTCACCCGAGATCTTATTATGAACCCGCACAAAACCATCCGTACAGGCAGCAGCAAATAGGTTGGCAGACACAGCAATTTTGCGCACGGTGCCGGCAAAGTTAAAGTACTCTATAAGAGGCTGTTTGCCATGCAGTGGCCAGCGATATGCCCGGCCATCATCACTTCCAGTGTAGACTCCCCCATCATCCATGGCTATGTCGATGGCTTCATGAGATAGTCTTGCGGCACTATGTTCATATGAGTGAATTGCTTTACCCGTAGAGAGATCCCAGCACCAACCGGAATTTTTGGATACCGCATTGAAATCAGAATCATAACTTGCAGTAAACAGGAGTTTTTCTTCTGGTTCCAAGAAGCAGCTTGGGCTTCGCGCAATACCACTCAGTACTTGTGAGCACTTGCCTGAGGCAATCTCGAACTTTCGGTATGACCCATCCCAGGATGCTGTAAAGAAGGATTTATCGTCTCTGGTGATGCTTGTTAGACGAACGGTTTGGGTATGACCCTTATAGTCGTTAGGAAGATATCCAAGCTTTTCGAGGTCAACAACCCGGATCATGGCATTGTCTTCGAAGGTAATTATTAGATACCTGTTATCTCCGGTCACATTCACGGACCTTACCCTAAACCATCCATCGTTCAATTGTAATCTGTGTTTCAGGACCTCAGATAGTTTGGTATTTCCAGTATCGTTAGAAGCAAGTACGTTTTTCCAATTGGAAATACTTAATTGCTTGTCTTGGTCTTTCATCACATTTCAATTTTAGGTACCGTTGCTGAAATTTTCTTTTTCAAATCACTGATTTGTTCTTTCATATTAGAAATCTCATGATCCAGCGTGGTTTCGTGTGCTATCGGATCTGAAAGTGCATTTCTGTATGCTTGACATTGGTCCTCATTTGTATATTCGTTTTGAACCAATTCCAAATGAGCCAGGTGAAGGGATAGTTTTTCTGTTTCCGCACTTAAGAATTCCAAGATAGATTCAATGGATGATCCTTTTCTGATCATGAATTCAAGTCGGTTGCCTATGGTAAACTCCTCGGGATCTAATTCCAGAATCTGACAAGCTTTCCTGTAAATTAATTCGAGCTGTTCGTAATCAGGCATACTGTAGAGCATATTGGTTGGAGAGTAAGAATACAGCTCATCATTTTTGTGTTTCATCACCTGCAACCACAGATCATCTATCTCCGTCTGTTTCTGAGGAGATAGTTCCTGGTATCCAGGACAATGATCCGTGTGCAACATAAAATATAGTTTACGCAACAACTCTATGCAGGACTGCATGTAGGATTCTTTAAATTCGGCTGTAGCCGTTGAACCGCCACCCTGCGGGACAAATAATTCCAATTTGTTTTGACTGCGTGCTATTTTATTTCTGATTAGACTCCTTTCATGCTCCGCATAGCGCATTTCTTCTTGTGCCTTTCTCAATATCTCTCTAATGCTTAAACCTGGCTGTTCCTTTGAGATCTTAAGAACCAATGTGTATTTCTCTAACTGATACAGTGCATCCGATCTGTCCAATTCTTGTTTGCCAAATGTTTCAAAATACTTATTCTCGAGAGCCAGATTCAGCTTCTTCTTGCGTTCTAACAATAGTAGCATATCATCCAGATCTGTAGATTTCAATAACCAGAGTTCTTTGGCCTTCCCATAGTTTTCACGTTGCTCTTCAGATATTTTAGCTAATAGTCTTATTTCAGATAAATCTTCTTCGGGGTAGAGCTGATCCAGAGTCTGGTTCTCAAACAGAAAATGTTTTCCATCCACGAGGTCTTGTATAATAAATTCAAATGTATCATAGGTGAGCTGTTTCACAGTATCGGTAGTATCCTCTTTGAATAGCTTAAACATTTTACTATTATGTGGTTTAAAGTCGCCCATATAGTTTTCAATTAAGTCCTCATCATTAATTATGATATTTAGCTCTAAATCCGAATCAAATGGAAAGCCGACCATATCAGATAGAAAGCTTTCCCATATCGCTTTAAGCATAATAGCTATAATATTGTGGCTGGCCAGTTTGCAGTAAGTCCCAAACCGAAAAACCTGGTCCGGAGTAAGGAAATAGTGGTGGGCTTTTATATCAAAAATCCCCACAAAATTATCCTGAGAAATAGCGAGTACAGGTTTCTTATCTGTATGCAGCAGATGATCTTTGTGATCCCTGCATAAGCGCAACATTTCCAGTTTTTCTCCATATTGTTTTTGGAAGACATTCTTAATGTCTGATGCCAGTGGAGTGATTCGTTGCTGAGTATCTTTCATAATATTTATTTTTTGGGATTATTTTTTTCGCAAGGCACAGATTCTTGAACTGTTACCTCCTCATCTTCACTCTTCGCTACCGGAATTGAAATGAGATTTGTGAATAAGTCCAATGGCATAAAGCGCCATTCATAATAAGTTTGCCTTCTCTCTGAAACACGGGAACATCCGCAATGCATATCCAGCACTTCCGGGTATTCCACTAGTGCTACCTGGAGGGAGCCGCATTCACATTGATAGAGGCTGGAAATAGTGTATATGGCCCCCTTCTTCAGTGGGTGTCTGCAATAGGTTTTACAGGTGGCATTTATACATACTACTTTTTGTGTTTTTCCGAAAATCATTTTTCCAGCTTTGATGAGCTTATTGCATGTATCATGCCTTCGGCAACAATATTCTAAAAATCAGATAGATACGAAATTGAGTTTATGAAAAATGCTGATTTATCGATCAATTCTGTGCGAAGTCTTCGCGAACGGAAGGTTCAAAAACAGGCTGAAGTCCAACCATTGCTCCCAAGGTGAATATGAGTGAATATTTTCGTGCTTTTTTCGTGAAATTGGGCAATAGAAATGTCAAGATTCTT
>Ga0164313_10000664_pt1 | contig 28498 bp, 23 predicted proteins | sample GuaBasSedimGuay4_FD_113735 | JGI IMG/M metagenome (GOLD analysis project Ga0164313, IMG submission 113735) | Subseafloor sediment microbial communities from Guaymas Basin, Gulf of California, Mexico - Guay4, Core 4569-4, 0-3 cm | ecosystem: Environmental > Aquatic > Marine > Hydrothermal vents... | reverse complement strand
TTCAGCGCCCATCCATCCCGCTCAGCGGTGTTGCGAAAATTCGACATATGCCAGATATTTCTGCATTTTCGTGCCTTGCTGAGCGGGCGCCTGAACGCTGAAAATTTGCGAACTTATTTCTTCGCAAACCCTGGCTACTTGTAGGGATTGGGCACGCCATCCGGCTGATTTTTATAACGCCGGTGTATCCAGAACCATAACTCCGGATTATCATAAATAATACGCTGAAATGCATCGGATTGCTTCTGGGCATTGACGGCCAGCTCTTTTTCCGGATCATCCGGGATGGACTCCCATTTGATCTCCTCGGTGACCACCACCTCGAACCGGTCCACATCCTTCTGAAAGCAGTATCCGACAACAACGGGTGCTCCGGTTTCACGCGCCACGTAAGCCGGGGAGCGCACGGAGGATGCCGGTGTGCCCATCCAGTTCAGAAATATCCCATATTTTTGCTTCATATTCTGGTCAACGGCCATGGCAATCGCCTCGCCGCGCTGGATTCCCGCCAAAATGCGTTCCATTGAATCCTTGGGATGGATCGTGCCCAGATTCATGGCATTGCGTGTTTCCACCACAAACCGGTCGATTGCCGGATTTTTGATGTTCTTGCCAACCACCGCAATGGGGTATCCCCCCATGCCGAATTTTCCTCCGGGCAAATCCATCATGCCGATGTGGCCTGCCAAAAGCAGCACCCCCTTTTTACGATTCATGGCATCTTTCAGGATCGATTCGTTTTTCCAGCTGCAGTTTTTTTCCCAGAAGGTCGGCCCCATGAAGGGCAGCCGCAGATAGTTTATGATCACCCGGCCCAGGTTCATCAATGACGCCTTGTATATACGTTCTTTTTCTGCAGGTGATTTTCCTTCCCCGTAAACAATGTCCAGGTTGATCATGGCTATATCGCGGCGTACATTGAACCAGCAGAGCAGTTTTCCGATGCCGGTACCCACGCGAAAAGCCCCTTTCCAGGACAGGCTTTGGGCAAATGATAGCAACAGGTGGATAAAAAGGCGGGTAAAATAATGCCCCTTCACCGAAGCTGGCCTGGAATATTTCCGTGTATAGGCCGTAACCTGCTCCAGCGGAACAGGATAGTCTTTAAATGGCTGGATGACTGTTTTTATGTGTATATTTTCCGTTGTCATACCTTGTATTCCGATGGTCACAAGAATATTTCGAAAAAACGCGTGCTGTATGCTGCAGTGCACACGACTGAACATGAAATTTCATCATAACATGTCCGCAAAGTATTGAATAGTTTTTCTTAAACCGTCTTTCAACTGAACGGAGGGTTCCCATGCCAATATTTTTTTTGCAAGCGAGATGTCGGGTCTGCGCTGCTGCGGATCGTCTTCCGGCAGCGGTTTGTAAACCAGCCTGGAACTCGATCCGGTCAGTTCAAGAATTGTTTCCGCCAGCTGCTTTATGGTAAATTCCCTGGAGTTGCCAAGATTTACCGGGCCCGTCACCGCGTCTTCTGTATCCATCAGACGCACAAAACCGTCGACCAGATCGTCGACGAAGCAGAATGAGCGCGTCTGCAAACCTTCCCCATAGATCGTTATGGGTTGGTTTTTAAGCGCCTGCATGATGAAATTGGAGACAACCCGGCCATCATCGGGGTGCATGCGAGGACCGTAGGTGTTGAAAATCCTGGCTACTTTGATCTTTAATTTGTGCTGACGGTGGTAATCAAAAAAAAGCGTCTCGGCACAACGTTTGCCTTCATCGTAGCATGACCGTAATCCAACCGGGTTGACATGACCCCAGTACTTTTCCGGTTGGGGGTGAATTTCAGGATCCCCGTACACTTCGCTTGTGGAGGCCTGAAATATCTTGGCCTTAACCCTTTTGGCCAGTCCCAGCATGTTGATAGCACCGTGAACACTTGTCTTGGTGGTCTGGACAGGATCATGCTGATAGTGGATCGGTGATGCGGGGCATGCCAGGTTATAAATCTCATCCACCTCGACGTACAGGGGAAAACATACATCATGGCGCAGGAATTCGAAGTGAGGATTTTCCAGTAAATGAATGATATTGTCCTTTGCACCGGTAAAGAAATTGTCGACACAGAGAACATCGTGCCGGTCTCTGAGCAGCCGGTCACAAAGATGTGAACCAAGAAAACCAGCCCCGCCGGTAACCAAAACCTGTTTTCGGGTCATTGATTTCATTGAATTTTGATTCCTTTCATTAAAAAGGGCATGCATGCCTTAAAAAAACCCTATGGTCAACCTTGAATACGCTTAAGCTTCAGTTGCTCCAAAATAAACCGATCAAACGCACCATCCGAGAACTGGATTTTTACCCCCACAACCACGAGGTCCGATGGCCATTTCACGTTTAGGGGAATGCGTGAATAGTCTTTTTCAGTGGTCATAATCAATTCAGCACCGCTTTCCTCAGCAGATTGCACAATGTGCTTCAGTTCTGCCTCAGAATACGTGTGATGGTCCCCGAATTGGGAAGTTCCGCAAATATGCCCCCCGGATTTTTCAATGGTCCTGTGGAAACGCGTGTTATCGGCAATACCGGAAAAGACATATCCACGCCGCCCCTCTAAACCATTAAGACCGGGGTGATCTGTGGTTTGCCGGATTTGGCTGGCATGGCCTTCTTTCCCTGAAATGACCTCGGCGATATATGGCTGGTGAACACATTGAAACAAAGGTTTCCCATCTAAAACCTGATCGACAATTACAGAGGCAGCGGTGCCGGTCTGGTCGGCCCTTGTCAGGACAACCGCACTGCTCCGCTGCAACGCTGCTTTTTCCTCTCTCAATACACCCCGGGGAAAAAGTTTTCCGTTGCCAAACGGTTTTTCAGCGTCCAATAAAACAAGATCGATGTCCCGGACCAGCCGGATGTGCTGGAATGCGTCATCCAGGAGAAGAACCTCGGGGTCGAATTTGGCAATAGCCGTCCTGCCGATCGCGTAGCGGTCCCGGCCCACCAAAACGGGTATATCCGCAAGAGTCCTGGCCATCATATAGGCTTCGTCCCCGCATGCCGAAGCCGGCATTAAGAGCCCTGTTCCATCGCTCACCACACCGCCTTGCGCTTCCGCACTGCCTTTATAGCCCCTGCTGATCACCGCAACCCGGTATCCGTATGACTGTATCAACCGAGCCAGGTAGATGGTCATGGGTGTCTTTCCGGTCCCGCCCAACGTGAGGTTGCCCACGGAAACCACCCTGCAGTCAAGTCGGGCTGTCTTGATCCACCCGTTTGCATAGGCTGTCTTTCGCAGCCGGATACCCGCCCGGTAAAGCCCGGCTGCCGCCGACAAACCAACCCGCAGCCATCCCGGACCTTCCTGAATATCACCTTGCATGACAGTTTCGATTTGTGCGCGCATAATCAGCTTACTCTATGGTTTACCCCCCTATCGTTGCAAAAACCGGAGGGTTTATTCAGCATACACCAGTATGAGAACCCCCAGGGTAATAAAAATAAAATTGGCCGTCCAGGCCGCCACCACAGGCGGCAGCATCTCACCGTAACCCAGTGAGAGGCAGAAACTGTGCACTACCCAGTAAAAAAAAGCCAGGGCAATTCCATAGGTGATGCTTAAAAATATACCCTTGTCCGTACCCTTGCGGATGGAAAGCCCCATGCCGATGAGGCACATGACAATACACACACATACAAATGCCGGTTTTGCGTGAAGATTCACCCGATGAATGGTGGCATCGTAACCCTCTTTTTCCACCTTGCGGATATACGCCAGTAACTCTTTATAGCTCATCTCCTCGGGCTTTCTGACCACTTTGGCAAGGTCTTCAGGAACAAAGTCAAGGTGTGCCCGCATCTCTTTAACATAGGCCACCTTAAACGCATCTGATGTTTCAACCCGCGTCTGTTCGATCAGTTCATACAGCCGCCATTCATTGTCCTGAAAATGTCCCTCTTCAGCGTCTATTTTGCGTATCAGCCGGAACCGTTCATCAAAATAGCTGGCGGAAACCCCATAAATGATCTTCTTTACGGGATTATAATAGGTAATGTGGGTAATCCGCCGGTTACCTTTGATCCAGATATTCTTTTCCCTGGAAGACATCAGGGATTTCTTCTTCACTTCCTCTATCCATATACTGTTCGCCTTGACCGTTGTTTCCGGAACAACCCTGTCCGAGAACCAGAACAACACCACGGCGATGGCGATCCCCAGAATCAGCACCGGCCGCAAAAGGCTGTAAACGCCGATCCCCCCGCTTTTCAGCGCCAGCAGTTCATTGTTCCTGTTCATCAGACTGAATACAATGATGATGGAGAGCAGCAGGCCGATGGGCGCAATCTGCGACACCACAAAAGGGATGTTCAACGCAAAAAACGTAAGCGTCCGTGAAACCGGCAGACCGGCTTTCAGGAAATTGTCGGACTTTTCGAAAAAATCGACAATAACGTAAATGCTGACGACCGCCAGCAGCACAATACCGAGCTGCTTGAGGATCTCCCTGGTAAGGTATCTTTGAATGATGGACATGCGCATCTTTATTTTCTTTTAAACATTTTTTGGATTAATCTGTGGACAGCATCCGGCAGCGCAGCAAATAGGAACGGCCGGTCCCGGCCTGCCCGGAAAGTGAAGAACGCAGCAATGGCCCCCATGATCACATTCGGCGCCCACATGCCGATAAAGGGAGGATACTTACCCGACTCCCCGAAGCCCCACCCGGCTGTCAGCAGGATGTAGTAAACCAGGAAAAATGACAGGCCGAGCACCAGCCCTGAAGAACGTTTGCGCACCGTGACCTGAAATCCCAGAGGCACCGCCAGCAGTCCCAGGACGATGCTGGCCAACGGAACGGAAAATTTCTTATGGTAATCCATGAGCGTTTTATAATAGCCCGTATTTTTTCCCCGGGACGTTTCCATGAATTCACGCATTTCGGCAAGGCTCATTTCGGTCCTGCTTTTGCGCCTCTTTTTGCTGCTCTGCATGATCGCTTTTATATCCAGACGAACATCATAGGTGTCAAACTGAATAGAATTGACGCTTCTTGTTTTGATATTCACCTGGTTGATGATCCCGTCCCAGAGCCTCATCCGGAAAATCAGATTCTCCGGGTCGCTGAAAAGTTTACCCCGGGGCGAAATGATGGTGCTGACCATATTTTCACTGCGTTTGTCCTCAATAAAGATATCGATGAGTTCCTTGTTGCCCGTATCTATCTTGCTGACATAGAGCATCACGCCCTTGAACGTGTCGTTGAAAGTTCTCGATTTCAGCCCGATTTCAAAACTGGAAGCCGCCACCCTGGCAGTCAGTGCCTTCAGAGAACTGCTTCCCCACGGAATTCCGTAAATTGTCAAATGCATGGTCACCAGGCTTCCGATAACGCAAAAAAGTATGACCGGAGGGAAAAACTGGTAAATGCTCACGCCGCTGGCTTTCAGAGCGATGATCTCATTGTCTCCCGACATGCGCATAAAGGTCAGCAGTACGGCGATCATAACCGACATGGGAATAACAAACTGCAGGAAAAACGGCATGGTGTAGAACAGCATACTCAGAACCACCAGCAGGCCGATCTTGTAGTTGACGATGTAGTTGGTGATATCAAGAATCTTGGTCATCAAAAAGACAAACAGCAGAAAGCTGACATTGATAAAGAACGGCGGCAGCATCTCCTTGAACAGGTATCGATTTATGATTGAATTGATCTTCATAACTAGCTGTTTTAACAATTTTTTAAGACATTGAATATTTAGGGGCGATGCTGATATTATTGACCTTTTGGTTTGAAGTCAATAGAACAGATCTATATCGTGCCATGTTGTTTATGCAACCACAGGATTCAGGCATTTGGCTTTTGACCTTGACTTTATCCAGCCTCGGCATTATTCCAGAGCCATGACTTCAAAGCCGTATCGGCACTATGTACCGACCCATCCGGATGATGTAAGAGCAGGGAAAAAACAATGAAACCATTGATCGTCATGCCCACGTACAATGAAGCACCAAACGTGGAAAAGATCATCCGCATGGTTTTTTCAAAAGCGGTGAATCTTCCGCGAATCCACCTCCTCGTGGTCGACGACAACTCCCCTGACGGTACCGCCGCCATTGTAAAAAATCTCATTGAAAATGCGTTCGGCGCTTCTCTATTTATCCTGCAGCGAAAAAAAAAATCCGGATTGGGAACCGCTTACATCGATGGTTTCAACTGGGGACTCGCCAAGGACTATGACATATTTGTGGAAATGGATGCCGATTTTTCGCACCATCCCCGGTATCTTAAAGGGATGCTGGCCAAGACTAAAACATCTGACTTCATTGTCGGTTCGCGCTATGTCAAAGGCGGCGACGTCAAAGGATGGGGCCCGGGGCGCAAATTTATCTCGATATTCGGATCCCTGTACGCCCGAACAATCCTCAACCTGCCCATCAGTGATTTGACCGGCGGGTTCAACGTCTGGAAAAAGGATGTGCTGCAACAAATCGACCTCAACACCGTCAGATCCGAAGGCTACGCCTTCCAGATCGAACTCAAATACCGGGCTTTTGCCCATGCCTTCCGTTTTTTTGAGTATCCTATCGTTTTTGAAGACCGGCTGCAGGGAAAATCAAAAATGTCCAGGAAAATCGTGCTCGAAGCCATCTACAGGGTATGGCAGTTGCGGCTGAGCAATATCGGCCACATTTCGTGAAGAACCTTATTTTTTAATCTCTCCACTTTCAGCATCAGGCACCGCGGACGGTTTCTTTCGCTGAAGCAATCCGGCAATTTTTTCGGCAAGCAGGGCGTACAAGATACCGATAGCACTACCGAGCACTCCGCCGGCGACCGCGTCGAGCGGGTAGTGCATCCCCAGGTAGGGCCTGGAATAGCTTGCCAGCAAAGCCAGTAGCAGATAGAGCCAGGCATAGCCGGGAAAAAGCCAGCTCAAAAAAATGGCGGCGGCAAACATGTTGGTGGCGTGGGAGGACGGCATGGAAAAATTGGTGCTGTCAGACGCCTCCATCTTCGCAGGCGTGGTCCGCCACGCATCCCTGTAGTAATCGATGCCGGGAAGGACTTGATAAGGCCTGGGCCTTTCGAAGAAGGGTTTCAATACGCGTGCACTAACGATATCGGAAGTGGTGATCACCGCGAAAATCACTAAGGCGGCTGTACGTGTTTTGACATCTTTTTTCAGGATCAGAAAGAGCCAGAAAAAAGCAATCGGAATAAAAAAATACTGAACCTCCGATATGACCGGCATGCACGCATCAAACAACCCGTTTTTCCAGTCTCGATTGATCATGAAAAATAGGGTAGTATCGAATTTTTTAATCAGTTCCAACATTGGACCCGTTTTGCTTGAACTGTATTTGGTGAAGTTTGTAAAATACCCCCATCTGCCCCAGGAGCGCATCACGGGTACCTTGCTCAACGATTTCACCACCCACCAGCACGATTATCCTGCTGGCGAAGCTCACTGTCGAAAGCCGGTGGGCAATCACAAAGGTGGTGCGTCCTTTCATCAGATTTTCAAGCGCTTTCTGCACCAGTGTCTCCGATTCCGCGTCGAGGGCGGAGGTAGCCTCGTCCAGTATCAGAATGGGCGCATCCTTTAAAAGGGCCCTGGCGATACAAATTCTCTGTTTTTCCCCACCGGACAGCCGTCCGCCCAATTCCCCGATCACAGTTTCGAATTTCTTGGGAAATCCCTGGATGAAATCATAAGCATAGGCGGCCCTGGCCGCATTTTCGACCGCCTCGGCCGAAGCATCCCGGCTGCCATAAGCGATATTGTTTCTCACCGTGTCGTTGAACAGAATGGGTTCCTGGGTTACGATGGCAATATGCTGCCGCAGGGCGGCAACGGATACATCCCTGATATCGATGCCGTCGATGCGTACGGCGCCCAGAGTGGCATCGTAAAAACGCGGTATCAGGTTTACCAGGGAAGTCTTACCGCCGCCGCTCATGCCCACAAGGGCCAGAATTTCGCCGGAGGCAACCTCCAGGTCGATACCTTTCAGAACCATATCTTCTTCATACCTGAAATGCACATTCTCAAAGGTAACGTTATGGTTACCTGCCTTCAGTGTGCGCGGGTGCTCCGGTTCAACAATATCGGATTCCATCTCTATAATGTCGAACACCCTGTCTGCCGCCGCCATCCCCTCCTGTATGCGGGTATTTACCTTGGCCAGTTTTTTCACCGGGCCGTAAAGAAGAATCACCGCCGCGAGAAATGAGAAAAATGTTCCGGGCGTAGAGGCTCCGGTAATGACTTTATACCCCCCATACCAGATGACACCGGCGCCTCCCAGACCGCCCAGAAACTCCATGACGGGCGATGTGAGCGAACGGTATTTTACAGACTTCATCTCGAACTTGAACAACCGTTTCGACTTTGTGTTCAAGCGCTGTTTTTCATAGGATTCCGCACCGAAGGCCTTCACTATTTTGTTACCGGCAAGTGTTTCATGCAGAAACGACGTCATTTCCGCCATGGCTTCCTGACGGCCGGTGCTGACCTTGCGGATGCGGCGCCCGAACTCCACAATGGGATAAAAAGCGATCGGCAGCACCACCATGGCCAACAAGGCCAGTTTCCAGTCCCGGTAGAATATCACACCGGTCAAACCGATCAAGGTAAAGACATCCCGGACAGAACCGGTTACTGCAGTGGAAACCATGGTCTTGATGATGTGGACGTCATTGGTGATCCGGGACATGAGCGTTCCGGTTTTTTCCCTGTGGAAAAAGGCCAGGGACAGATCCTGTATACAGCTGTAAAGCTGATTCCTCAGCTTCCGGATGATGTCCTCACCGACATAATTCATCAGGTACTCCTGGCCGTACATGGCCACGCCCCGGACGACATAGAGCAGGATCACCGCCAGGGGGATCAGCTTCAGCATCTCCAGGTCCTTTTTGATGAAAATATCGTCGATGACCGGCTTCATCAGAAATGGAATCCCGGCTTCCGTGGCGGCCATGGCCAGCAGGCATATCATGGCCGTGATCATCTTGCCCCAGTTGTCCTTCACCATCCCAAGCAGATGATAGTGGCGTTCTCTGAATATCTTATTGTTTTTCACTCGAATCCCTGGCCCTTTGGATCCCAACCCGGATAAACCGGAACTCTCAAATAAAATCAAAAGCCAATTGTTTGGAATTTTGAACGTTGGTTATTGTGATTTGAGCATCTCCATGGCGATTTCCGCCACCCTGTCGGAGGCTCCCGCACCGCCCAGAATACCCCTGACTTCCACCAGGCCGGCCTTGATCGCTTCCATGCGGCCGTCATCCGCCAGGAGGTCCAACACAACCCGGGCGATATTATCCGGGGACGCATTCTGCTGAACGAGTTCCGGAACAATCTCACGTCCGGCAATGAGATTCACCAGTCCGATATGTTTGACCTTGATGAGGGCCCTGCCCAGCCAGTAGCTGACGGGGGACACCCTGTAGATGATCACGGCAGGCGTTCCCCATATCGCCGCTTCCAGGGTCACCGTCCCGGAAACGGCGATCACCAGGCTGCACTCCTTGAAAATATCACTCACCGGATCCGTACTAACCCGGTAGTCGACACCGCCGTCACAGCCGGCCACAATACCGTCCATGAGATCTTTTTCCACGGTAGGCGCCTGTGAGATGACAAACTTTACCCGCTCCATCCTGCCCTGAATTACGGCTGCTGCCGAAAGCATGGCCGGCAGGTTTCGGGTGACTTCCTTATCCCTGGAACCCGGCAGAATGCCGATCACGACCGCATGCGCCGGTCGGTGATCCCGGTTTGAACAGGCCAATGGCGCCTCGCCATCCAGCAAAGGATGCCCCACATAGGTGGCCGACACGCCATGGTCTCTGTAAAAATCCACTTCAAAAGGCAGAATCACAGCCATGTGATCCACCAGCGCCTTAATTTTCTTGACCCGGCCCGCCCGCCAGGCCCACAATTGCGGGCTGATGTAATAAAGTACCGGCACACCGATTTTTTTGGCTTTTGAAGCGATGTGCAGGTTAAAGTCCGGAAAATCTATGAGAATCAGGAGGTCGGGCTTGAGGCTTTTGAGGAGCTGTTTTGCCAGGGAAATTCCATTTAGCAGTGAAAAACCCTTTGACAACACCTCGGTGATACCGACCACCGACAGTTGGGACGCGTCGACAATAATCCTGGCACCGGCTTGTCTGAGCGCCCGGCCGCCGATACCGCAAAAAAATATCTCCGGGTCACGCGCCTGCAATGCCTTCACCAGGTTCGCCCCGTGAAGATCCCCGGAGGCTTCACCGGCGATGATCATGACACATTTTCTGTCCGGCTTTGGTTTCATGGCATTAGTGCTGCATGAGATGCGCACGGGCCTGGTGTATTCGGGACATGACGTCCAGGGCTGTTTTCAGTGCGTCACGCCCCATTTGTCCGGTCACGGATGGCCGCATGCGGGTCCTGACGGAACCTATAAAGGATTTGAGTTCATCGCCCAGGGCATCGCCTTTGGCAAAAGTCCGGGTCTCGATCTCCATTCCAGGAATAAGACCGTCGGTTTTACCCGCTTTCCGGTGCACAATCGTGGCTTCATGATTGGCAAAATCTATGGAAATGTAAGCATCCCTCTGAAAAATTCGGATCTTGCGTTCATCTTTCATTGAAATCCTGCTGGCGGTTATATTCGCCACACACCCATTTCTGAACTCGAGTCGGGCATTGGCGATATCGATATTTGCCGTAACCACCGGCATGCCCGTGGCATGTATATGCTTCTGCTCTGATTTGACAAAATTCAGAATAATATCGATATCGTGTATCATGAGGTCCAGCACCACACTGACATCCGTTGCCCGGGATTTAAAGATGCTCAGGCGGTGAGACTCTATAAATATCGGATTTTTGATGATATCCTTGAGGGCCACAACAACCGGGTTGTAGCGTTCGAGGTGGCCGACCTGCACCAGCAGGCCCCGGGACTCGGAAATTCCGATCAGCGCATCCGCTTCCTCTATGGTGGTCGTGATGGGTTTTTCGATGAGCAGATCAATATCATGCTCCAAAAACGCCCGGCTCACCTCGAAGTGAGCCGATGTCGGCACCACAATACTGACGGCATCCACTTTGCCGAACAGGTCACGGTAATTCGAATACGCCCTGGTGCTCAACGCCGATGCAATTTCGTGGGCCCTTTCAATGTCAGTATCGACAACGCCCACAAGCTCCACATTCTCCATTTTGGCATACTTCTGGGCATGAAATTGTCCCAGGTAGCCGACCCCGACCACGGCAGCACGAATATGCTTTTTTGTTGGATTCATGATGTTTTAATATTTATGGTTTGTCCAGAGCAACAATAGCGATACCATGTTCATCCGCCAGCCGGATCATCGCCTGGCGGTTGAAGACCACCGCCTTTCCGGCCTCGATTGCCAGAATCCGTGCCCCGGCTGCGGACATGGTCCGGATGGTCTCCACGCCGATGGCCGGCACATCGAAACGTTCGTCCTGAATCGGCTTGCAGACTTTTACCACAACCGCATTCCCGTCGCCGAGCCCGCCGCCTCGCTTTATGGTGGCATCCGTTCCGTCAATGGCTTCGACAGCCAGAATACTGCCGCCCCCAACCACGACGCACTGTCCGATATCCAGGCGCCCGATCTCCTTGGCCACGTTCCATCCCAATTCGATTTCGGACTTTTCTCCCCGTGATGGTCTGCGTTTTGTCCAGCAGCCTTCGGGTGCCAGAAGATCCGGCAGCAAAAACGTCGACGGTCTCACTGTGATCCCGTTTTTTTCAAGCAGGCCGGCAAACGCCCGCATAATTCCGTCATCGTGGGTATGCCGTAATCCGGCAATAAGTGAAATCGCTTTGATGTCGGGCTTCAGGTTTTTAAAAAGCTTCGTCTTTTTGATGCCCCCCATCAGAACCGTCTGGCTGATCTGGTGCTGCTTGAAATAGTTAATCAGGCGGTTGACCTGTCCCAGGTAAAACCATTCGATCCGGTCCACATGCTCTGCAAGCTCCGGGTCCGCTTCCTTATGGTAGGCCGCAGCATATATTTCAAACCCCGATTTTCTGGCCTTTTTACAGAAAATAATGGGAAACCGCCCGCTGCCTGCGATGAGTCCGATTCGCATGTCGCCTTATCTGGTAATCCCGCGCTGAGAAGATTTAATAAATTCAATCAGGTGAACCACTTCCGGTGTCTGTTCTACTTCGGCTGCCACCCGCTCGATGGCCTCGTTCAGGGTAAGACCGATGCGGAATACCAGACGATATGCCTTCTTCAACATGGACAGTGTGTTATCTGAAAACCCCTGCCGCTTCAAACCGACCACATTCAGACCATGCAGTTTTGCCCGGTCGCCGGCAGCGATCATATAAGGGGGGATATCCTTGACCACAGCGGATTTACCGCCGATAAAAGCATAGTTGCCGACACGGACGAACTGGTGAATAGCGACGAGGCCGCCCACGGTGGAATAGTCGCCTATGGTTATGTGCCCCCCCAGCGTGGCGTTATTGGACAGCACGACATTCCTGCCGAGCCTGCAGTCATGGGCGATGTGGGAATAGGCCATGATAAAATTCTCTTCACCGGTTTCGGTGACGCCACCACCGAAAGATGTTCCCCGGTGAATGGTGACAAACTCCCGGATAACATTGCCGCGGCCGATCTTGACAAAAGTCTTTTCTCCTGAAAATTTCAGAGATTGCGGTTCCGCCCCGATGGCCGCGTACTGATATATCCTGCAATCGCTGCCGATATCTACATAGGGATCGATCACCACATGGGGCCCGATCTTCGTACCGGAGCCGATGGTAACCTCTTCACGTATGATCGAAAATGCGCCAATCTCAACATTCTCGCCCACTTCCGCCTTTGAATGGACAATCGCCGTCTCATGTATCATGTTTTTTCTCCATATGCAGCCATCAACTCCGCTTCTGCCACCCTTTTCCCATCGACGGTGGCAATGCCTGCCATGCGAACGAGTTTGGCCCTTTTCCGTATCAGTGTTAATTCAAATATCAACTGATCACCCGGCACCACGGGTTTTCTGAACCGTGCCTTGTCAATGCCCGTAAAAAAAATGATTTTGTTCTCCATTTCCTCAGCAAACGATGCATAGGCCAGCACCCCGCCCGCCTGCCCCATGGCTTCTATAATAATCACCGCCGGCATCACTGGAATTCCCGGGAAATGGCCCTGGAAGAAGGGTTCGTTGATGGTTACGTTCTTCAAGGCAATGATCTTTTTTCCGGGAACGAGTTCTTCCACCCTGTCGATCAGAAGAAACGGATACCGGTGGGGCAGGAACTGCATAATTTTCTGAATATCATAAACACCCATGTTTGAACCTCAGTCCTTAAAAAATTTGATGTTCATTTTTTCTCCGGCTCAGCCGAATTGGGTTTCAGCTTGCGTATTTTTTTTTCCAGTTCGTTCAGCTTCTTTTTCATTTCCGGTAATCCGGGCAACAGGACGCTCATACGCAAAAATTTCTTGATCGGCATGGCCGGAGAACCTATGACCGTCTCACCCGCAGCAACGGGTTTTGCGAGCCCTGCTTGGGGGCCGACAACAGCATTGTCGGCCACGGTCAGATGGCCGCTGACACCGACCTGGCCCGCTAAAATGACGTGTCTGCCGATGGTAACACTGCCGGAAATCCCCGTCAACGCGGCAATGACCGTATCTTCCCCGATTTCAACGTTATGGGCGATCTGGATGAGGTTGTCTGTTTTGACACCTCGTTTTATCCATGTTTTCCCGAAGGTCGCCCGGTCGATGGTGTTGTTTGCGCCGATTTCCACATCATCTTCGATCACCACCGTGCCGACATGCGGAACCTTGTGATACCGTAAGCCGTCAGGGGCAAAGCCGAATCCGTCACTGCCGATAACCGTGCCCGCGTGAATAATCACCCGACTGCCGATGCTGCAGTGTCCCAGGATGGTCACATTGGGCTCGATCTCCACATCATCACCGATGGTGACATCGTCCCCGATATACACGTGCGGGCGAATTCTGACCCGGCTGCCGAGCCTGACCCGGTTCCCGATGCTGACAAACGGTGCCACAAAGACCGCTTCGCCATGCACGACATCTTTGCCGATCATTGACCGTTCACTGAGGTGCATCTCCGGTTCCGGAAACGGGTGAAAGATAGCCACAGCCCGGGCGAATGCCACCCGCGGGTTGCGGGCCAGAATCAGGTTCCTCGTACCGCCGGGGTGGGTTTGCGGTACGATGATACAACCCGCATCCGTCTCTTCCAGGCGCTGTAAAAACGTTGCCTCGGATGCAAGGGTGATGTCCTGCCCCGTGGCTTCATCAAACGGTGCTATGCCTGAAACCAGCTGGTCCGGATCTCCCCGCACCTCCCCATTGACCCGTTTTGCAATCTCTGCGATTGAAACTCTCATGGTAAGTCCGTTTAAAGTGAGCCCGGAGGCCTTTATTGATTCAGTTGAAAATCGAACGATCCGCCTTTCTTTGAAAAAACGGCATCGTATTTCTGGATGAGCTCGTCGGTAATGTCGATGGAATTCGGCGCATAAATGACCACCGGATTGGTGATGATCAGCAGATATCCCTGCTCCTTGCCCATTTCCTGGGCAATGGCTTCAAACTCTTTTTGTATCTTCTGAACAACCCTGCTTTCAAGTACCTTCAAATCCTTTTCGAACTTGTTTTTAAGGGATTTGATATCATTGACCCTGATGCGTATTTCCCGCTCTTTCTCATCTCGTTTTTCCTTACTCATGACCAGGGATTCGCGTTCGAGGGTTTCCTGCAATTTTTGAATCTCAGACTTTTTTTCATTCAGTTGGGATTCCATCGCGCGCGCCTTTTTATTGATCTCCGCCTTAGCGATTTTCCCGGCAGCCGATGTCAGCAGGATTTTCTGGATGTTCACGATGCCGATTTTGGCCACATCCGCCGCCAGGCAAGGCGCGGCCATCATACACACCATCACCGCAATTATCACCAGTACCGCATTTCCTTTTCTCATATTCATCACCTCATTATTCTATGTTTTCATTAAACGTAAAACAGAAGGCACCAGGTGTACTTTCACCCTTCACGTCTAACGTTTTACACGTTACAAGCGCATTTAAAACACCGTCCCCATGGAAAACTCCCACCGCCCCCGCGTTTCGCCCGGCAGCGGGTCGAGAATGTATCCATATTCAAGCCGAATGGGCCCCATGGGGGAATACCACCTGAAACCGCCGCCGGCGCTCTCCCGCGTCTGCTCCAGGTCAATGGGTTCGTCTTCACCGTAGACCTGGCCCACATCCACGAAAACAACCCCCACGACACCGGCGGTCGGAACGAGCGGTATCTGGTATTCAATGTTGATCTGGACCATTGAATTACCGCCAACCGTATCGCCATTTTCATCCACGGCATGAATATCCCGCCACTCGAAACCGCGTACCGAATTCATGCCGCCCAGGTAAAATTTATCGTAGTCCGGCAGAAAACCGTCGGGATTCTCCTGCACATAGCCCAGTTTGCCGTGAATCATGCCCACCGTCCCCAAAAACATCGGAAAAAACCAGCCGGATTCACCGACATATTTGGTGAAGGCAATGTCTCCGCCGAGGCCGGCGTACTCCACGGCTATACTGTTCAGGGACCCTTCTGTCGTATTGAAAATCTTGTCCCGGGAATCGTACTTCATTGTCACCTTGGTGCTGCTGGTGACATTGACCCCCACCATCTCCTGTATGGAGTTCGCCGCATCATCATTGATGTTGTACACATCGCTGATATCATAGCGGTAGTTCCAGTAGAACCGCGTAAAATCCCAGGTTGGAAAACTTAGCCGCACCTTCCCGCCGATGCTGTCCTTGTCATATTGGGTGTAATCCCTGGTTTGATTATAAATGTCAAAACCCGTCGACAGACGCTTGTCCAGGAAATAGGGTTCGGTAAAACTGAGCATATAGGTTTGCGACACCCCGCTGATTTGCGCCTTGAGCTGCAAATTCTGGCCGCGGCCAAAAAGGTTGCGCTGGGTCACGGAAGCGGTCGCATAGGCATACTCCACACTGCTGTAACCACCCCCCAGGCTGAAGCTCCCCGTGGCCTTCTCCACCACATCGATCTTCAGTACCATTTTGTCATCACCGCTGCCTTCCATGGTGTCGACTTTGACATCTTCGAAGAAATCTAAACGAAAGAGATTACGCATACTTCTTTTCAGGCGTCTCCCGCTGAAAAGCTCCTGCTCGAAGACTTTCAATTCCCGACGGATGACTTTGTCCCGGGTTTTTGTGTTCCCGCCGATAATGATGGCTTCGAAATAAACCTGCCGGCCTTTTTTAACAATAAACTCGATATCGACCTTCAGATTATCAAAATCCTTTTGGATCCGTGGGAATATATCCGCATAGGCATACCCTTCGTCGGAATAGATATCGTTTATGGCCAGAACATCATTGCGGACGGTTTCTCTGTTGTAATACGCTTCCTGTGTGATCATCATCCGTTCGCGCAGTTGATCTTCGGGTATAATCAGATCACCGGTAATGCCAACGTACCCGACCGTAAAACGCGGGCCTTCGGTTATCTTAAATTTGATATATATCATATCATCCCTGAATTCAACCAGCGGAGCACCCACCTTGGCCTGAATATAGCCGCGGTTGTGATAGAAGCTGGCCAAAAGAGCGACATCCTGCTGCAGATCGTCCCGGTTCAATTCTCCCGAACTCGAAATGAAATACCAGAAACCCTTTTCGTCTGTTTTGATCACCCGTTTGAGGGTCTTGTCCGGGTAGACCGCGTTGCCCTCAAAACTGATTTCCCTGATCCTGACCTTGTCCCCCTCTTCGATGATGAACAGCAGGTCCCCCTGATTGTTTTCCAGTTTATTTACCGAATATGTCACCTTGACATTGTGATAGTTCTTTTCCTTGTAGAGGTTCTCGATGCGTATGATATTATTTTGGATTTTGAAAATATTGAGGATCGATCCTGATTTGATGTTCATGATTTCCATGATCTCTTCGTTGTCATAAGCATCGTTGCCTTTGAATTTGATTCGCCGGATGGTCGGTTTTTCATCCACTTTGAATATGATGATTTTCCCATCCACATCATCTTCGTAGTCAATGCGAATATCCTCAAAATAGCCCATGGAATAGACGGATTTGAGATCGTCGGAGAGTTTTTTCGGCATGTAGACATCTCCGGGCTTGGTCCGGATGTAGCGCATGATCGCATCGGTTTCGATACGCCGATTTCCCTCCAGTCGTATTTCCGAAATGGTTTCCTGCCCAAACAGGCTCAGAGAGATATCGTCGGCCAGCCTGCCGATAGTGGACAGCAGATCGTCTATGCCTTCACCTTCGGCATAAAATTTTTTCAACACTGTTTTACCGGAAATTGTCAACAATTTGGCATCCAGGCTGAAACGCTGGCCCATACGGGTCAGACTCCCCCATACGACATTTTCGGCACCGGCCTTGGCCCCTATTTGTGCTGCAATGTCAGGATTTCCCCTGGCCTGCTGCCAGGTCGAAATCACCCCGCTGTCCGGTTCGATGATAACGGCATCCGCGTCACGCAGCTGCTTTTTAATCAGCTCCGGGATCTCGTTCTGCAGATAGTTCAGGTCTTCCTGGGCATTGATCTGGAAAGGCAGTACGGCAACGGTTTTGGATTCCCTTGAATGCGCATCGGACCAGGGCGCGAGAATCACGGCTATGAGAAATGCCAGGCAGAGACGTTTCATCATCAGGCAGCCCTCACCCCTTTTCCACAAGCTGTCCGTCCATGATCGTGACGCGACGGGACATATAGGATGCAAGCTGCATGTTATGGGTCACCACTACCATCGTCATGGACAGTTCCCGGTTCAACTCAAAAAGAAGATCATGCATCTGGTCGCTGTTCTTCCGGTCGAGATTTCCGGTGGGTTCGTCGGCCAGCAAAATACTGGGCTTGAGTACCAGCGCGCGCGCAAGGGCCACCCGCTGCTGCTCTCCGCCGGACAGCTTTCCAACCCGGTGGGAAAGCCTATGTTCAAGCCCCGACCTGACCAGTATGGATTCGGCCGCAGCACCAGCATCTTTTTTGGTAAACCCGTTGATAAGCGCCGGCATCATTGCATTTTCCAGGGCACTGAATTCCGGAAGCAGGTGGTGAAACTGGAACATGAAGCCGATTGACTGGTTCCTGAATTTAGAAAGTTCCGCACTGTTGAAACTGAAAACATCCTCACCCTTGAACAGCACCATCCCGCTGTCCGGCCGATCCAGAGTTCCCAGGATATGCAGCAATGTGGATTTGCCGATCCCCGAAGCACCCACCACAGCCAGCGTTTCCCCATAAGAAATATCGAAATTCACCCCTTTCAATATTTCAATGGGCGCATCACTGCTGGTGAAGCTCTTGGACAGCTCCCGGATCTGGATAAACGGATTCCCGGCCGCAGCCGGGATCTTTTCTGACCCGTTCTCTTTATCGGGCACGGAGATGGTTTCCCTATCCATATCGAATCGCCTCAACCGGATCCAGTTTCGATGCCTGACGGGCCGGATAGAGTGTCGCCAGAAAACAGATCACCAGCGCGGCCATCGCGATGATGATGACATCCAGGAGATCCAGCTTCACCGGCAGCGTCGTCAGGTAATATACATCTCCGGGAAGTTCGATGAACTTGTACTTTTCCAGGAGGGCGCACATGATAAACCCGATCACGACCCCGAGAAATGTCCCGATGGCACCGATCAGCATACCTTTATACACGAAAATTTTGCGGATGCTGCGATCGGTGGCCCCCATGGCTTTAAGAATAGCTATATCTTTGGCTTTTTCCATGACCATCATGATGAGGCTGCTGGCAATATTGAATGCCGCCACCAGGATGATCAGGGCCAGTATGATGAACATCACGGTTTTTTCCAGTTTCAAGGCCGAAAAAAGATTGCGGTTCATCTGCATCCAGTCCCTGACCCAGTAAGGATAACCGAGTGCGTCCACCACGCGTTCGCCAACCTCCCTGGCCTTGTATATGTCGGTCACCCTGGCCTCGATGCCGCTGATGGAACCTTTCATCCTTAATATCTTCTGGGCATCTTCCAAGTTGACGTAGGCCATGGAGCCATCATATTCATACATACCGGTTTCAAAATAGCCTTTAACCACAAACCGACGCATGGTAGGCACATGCCCGGTAGGAGAAATCAGGCCTTTGGTGGTAATCACCTGGACCATGTCCCCCTTCAGGACATGCAGGCTCCTGGCCAGCTCCTTGCCCAGGATAATTCCGGGAATTCTCATATCCGGCGATTCCTGTTCCGAACCAGCTGGTTGTACTGACAGCACCCCGGTCTCGATACCCTTGATGACGGATGTTGCGCTGTCCGGATCGATGCCCCTGAACACAGCCCCGGAAACCCCGTGAGCGGAACGCAGCATGACCTGGGTATAGATGAACGGTGTCACCGCTTCTATGCCCTCGACCGCCTCCATTTTTTCGATAACCGGCTGATAGTCCGAGAAGGCGCCGCCATGACGCATGAGGACGAGGTGAGACTCCACCCCCAGAATACGGGATTTGAGGTCATCTTCAAACCCTGACATAACTGCAATCACAACGATCAAGGCCATAACACCGACGGTTACACCCGCCACGGAAAGAACCGTGATTATGGATATAAACGCCTGCTTTTGCTTGGCCTTTAAATAGCGCGTGCCGATAAAGTATTCAAATGACATACATTTGCCCCTGTATGGCAACACGGTCCATGCACAATGGCACCAAATCGATCATACACTCCATTTTCAAGTCCAATAAATTTTCATGGTTTATTTGCAGAAAATTGACAATCCCCCTTAAAATATGACCTTGTTGCATATGCTCTTTTGGCTTGTTCTCATGAAAATTTATGCCGGGTTCGGTTTCATATGCGGAAACAGGATAACGTCCCGAATCGAAGCCGCATCCGTCAGCAACATGGCCAGGCGGTCAATGCCGATGCCTTCACCCGCCGTCGGCGGCATGCCATACTCCAGGGCCTCGATATAATCTTTGTCCATGTAGTGCGCTTCGTCGTCGCCGGCCTCCCGGTCCTCGACCTGCTGGAGAAAGCGCTCCCTCTGGTCGTCCGGGTCATTCAGTTCGGAAAACCCGTTGGCTATCTCCCGGCCGGCTATAAAGAGTTCGAAACGATCCGTCAGGGACGGGTCTGTTTCACTGCGCCGCGAAAGGGGAGACACTTCCACGGGGTAGCCCGTAATAAAAGTGGGCTGTATCAGCTTGGGTTCTACCAGGACATCGAAGAGTTTGGTGATAATCTTGCCCAGCCGCCCCTTTTTCGAGAGTTTAACCCCCTTGGCAGCGGCAAAGTCCAGCAGGCCCTGACGGTTCCCCAGCAGCCCCGTATCCAGGCCGCCCAACTTTTCCAGGGCATGGGTAAGGGTCATGCGGTTCCATTTCCCGGCCAGGTTTATCGTATTGCCCTGGTAAACAAAATTATCAGCCCCGATGACGCTCCGGGAGACAAAGACGAACATTTCTTCGGTAAGCGCCATCAAATCTTCGTAATCCGCATAAGCCTGGTAAAATTCCAGCATGGTGAACTCAGGGTTGTGGCGGGTTGACACACCTTCATTTCTGAAGTTCCTGTTGATTTCGAAAACCCGTTCGAATCCCCCCACCACCAGGCGCTTGAGATAGAGCTCGGGCGCTATTCGTAGAAAAAGGTCCATTCCAAGAGCATTGTGATGCGTCTTGAAAGGGGTTGCCTCAGCCCCGCCCGGAATCGGGTGCATCATGGGTGTCTCGACCTCGAAAAAGTCTTTTTGCAGCAAAAATGTTCGAATAGCCTGAATGATGCCGCTGCGCCGGATGAACGACTCACGTACTTCAGGATTCATGATCAGGTCGAGGTAGCGCTGGCGATAGCGTTTCTCGGGATCCTTCAACCCGTGAAATTTTTCAGGCAAAGGCTTCATGGCTTTGCATATCAGCGTCAATTCTTCCGCCAGCAGTGTCCACTCGCCGGTCCGGGTTTGAAACATGCTTCCTTTCAGCCCCACAAAATCACCGATATCAAACTGCTTGAAAAGGCTGTAGGTGTCTGCGCCGACCCTGTCCTTGCGAACATAGGCCTGCATCTGGCCCGTGCGGTCCCTGAAGCGGATGAAGCTGGCTTTGCCGAAGCGGTTGATGGCCATCATGCGGCCGGCAGCAACAAATATTTCTTTTTCGAATTTCTCTTTCAGCGGCGAAGCGTCCGGTGGGTCCTCTCCGTCGTTTTCACTTTCCAGATCTTTTATTTTTTCCTGGATCTCCCCGATCGTATGCGCCACCTTGAAATGATTGGGGAAGAGATTTATTTTCTCTCTTAAATCAGCAACTTTCTTTTGTCGTTTTTCTAATATTTCACTTTTATCCATCATCAGTCGTGTTCCAATTCCATAGTTTATGCTAAAGCTCCGGCAATGAAGGGTTCATCACCCGGCGTTATAGCTTGCAGCCGGTAAAAGTTAAGCTGTGTTTGGTAACGTATTTACCGAGGAGTGTCAAGTCTTAGCAACCCTTTCGAGCCCGAATTTGAAGACGGCCCCTTTGCCCGTATTGGTCTCGACATCCAGCCGGCTCGCATAGGATTCAAGGATGCGGTGCACAATCGAGAGCCCCAGTCCGGTACCCCTTGTTTTGGTTGTAAAAAACGGGTCATAGATCTGTTCCAGGTTCTCCTCGGGAATTCCGATGCCTGTATCTGACACAACAATGCTGACCTTGCGGGCTCTGGGGGAGGCCATCTCGACGGAGATCGTGCCGGGGCCCTGGATGGCTTCGGATGCGTTGAGCAGCAGATTCCAGAGGATCTGGCGCAGATGGAGAGGGTCCATCTCCACCCAGATATCAGGTATCAATTCCCGCTTTAGGGATATCCGGTCGACACAGTCACCGTCTTTTTCAAATAATTCCAGAATCTCCGCCAGGGCCCTGTCCAGTTCAATTTTTTCAATATCGCCATGGGGCGGTTTGGCAAACATTAAAAAATCGCTTACCAGCGAGTTGAGACGATCCGTCTCTCTCAATACGATCTGCATCAGCTTATGGTTTTCGGAGTTGTCAGACAGCTCATCTCGCAACATCTGGATGGAGCCCGCCAGGGATGCCAGCGGATTTTTTATTTCGTGCGCCAGGCCGGCAGCCATTTCCCCCATGGAAGCCAGCTTTTCAACCCGCTTGACATGCTCTTCCATGTCCTCGAGTTCGCCCTTGGTCCGCCGGGTCTGCTCAGCTAGAAAACCGCTCAAAAATGCCACGGCAAAACAGGCCACCACGATGAACATGACCTTGTAGACGATGCGGCTCCATTCATAGTCCAGTGACAGCGGGCTGCCTTCCAGGCCGATGGGGTACAATATGCCGTAATACTCCAACCCGAGCATCACGCTGTACTGCAGACCGCAGAAAACAGCCATAACCATGCTGCCCCGGCGGTGAAGCAGTACACTCGAATAGATGATCACAACCAGGTAAAGAAAACTGAAAAAACTCAGATAACCACCGGTTGCAAAAACAATCAGAGTCACCACCGCCGTGTCCACCGCGATCTGCACAAACGCAAACACCGACACGTTGCGGATTCTGGGGAGCATAACGGCATAAACGAACGAAAGGATAAGTATCCCGGCGATCAACCCGTATAGAATCAGGAGCGGTCGGGAAAAAGGAGAGGCGTCTTCACTGAGTTGCAGGATAACGGTCGAACCCAGCAGAATAGAGGTAAAAAGGATCCGAAAAAGGACCAGCAGCCTTAATTTTGCATGCAGGTCCCCTTCAGATTTCGCTGTCAGCATATTCATAAAACCAGGCTTGCATAAACAACATGGAAACGATAGTGCGCTGCTGGCAAATTACCTATTTTGCAGCACTCCGAGGCTATATTGCGCCGGCCATTTTGAAAATCGGCAGGTACATGGCCACCACCAGTGCACCGATCACCGTGCCCAGAAACACCATCATGAAGGGCTCGATCATGGATGTCAGATTGTCGACCGCCTGATCCACTTCATCGTCGTAAAAATCGGCGATTTTTCCCAACATGTTATCCAGGGCACCGGTAGCCTCGCCCACCGCAATCATCTGGCACACCATGGGCGGGAAAACGCCGGATGCCGCAAGGGGATCAGCCATGGTCTGCCCCTCCGCAATGGCGGAGCGAACGTTGTAGATAGCCCTTTCTATCGTCTTGTTGCCCGCTGTTTTAGCGACAATGTCGAGCGCCTCAAGTATGGCAACACCGCTTGAGAGCATGGTCCCCATGGTTCTGGTAAACTTGGCAACGGCCACCTTCCGGAGCAGTATGCCGATAACCGGTATTTTCAGAATCAAAGCATCGACGCTGATACGCCCCTTGTTGGTCTGGTAATACCGTCTGAAGGCAAAAACAAACAAGACCAGGCCGATAATAATGTAGAGAATTTTCGATTTGACAAATTCACTCATGGCCACAACGATCTTGGTCGGAACCGGGAGATCGCCGCCCAACCCCTCAAACATCTCTTCAAACACCGGTATGACGAACACGAGAATGACCCCCACCACCACCACGGCCACGATTACCGTGATAATCGGGTAGGTCATGGCGCCTTTTACCTGGGCCTTGAGCTTGGCCGCCTTTTCCATGTAAGCCGAGAGACGCCGCAAAATGGTGTCCAGAATACCGCCGGCTTCACCCGCCGCGATCATGTTGACAAACAGGCTGTCAAAATGCTTGGGGTATTTCCGGAGCGCTTCCGCCAGGGTCTGCCCCCCTTCCACCGATTCTTTCACCGTTTTCAGCATAATCTTGAAAGTCTTGTTTTCCTGCTGGGCCTGCAGAATTTCCAGGCACTGAATAATGGGCAGCCCGGCATCGATCATTGTGGAAAACTGCCGGCAGAAGATAATGATGTCCTTTTCCTTGACCGGGGGCTGCAGAAAAGTCACATTTGCAAACAGGTCTTTCGGTTTTTTCTTTATCTTGGTGGGCGTGACGCGCAGTCTGCTCAAATGGCTGCGGACAGCATCTTCATTGGGAAGATCGATTTCACCTTTCTGAACATCATTATTCCTGTTTTTTCCTACCCAAAGATAGACCGGCATAAATGTACCCCCATGGTGTGGATGTCTGTATCGGTGAGACGAGAATTACTAACATAATCTGATACAAACGACAATAGTTTTCGGAATTTATTCTTTGCGTTGATTAAGATTACGGTATATGTGTATGCTTGTTTAAACGTTGGATCCGGCAATTAAAATATGCTCTCCTGCCCAAGAATTGGTCCAGGGACATCTTAAAAATAGCTGGCAACCCAAACACGTATCGAATGTAAACCGGCGGATATCGCACTGGAGTTGAATACCATGGATCAAGATAACGGGTTGACCGTCATCACCACCCATATCAATGCCGACTTCGATGCTCTGGCATCCATGCTGGCCGCCCAGAAACTCTATCCCGATTCCCTGGTGGTATTTCCCGGCTCACAGGAAAAAAATCTGCGAAATTTTTTCATTCAATCCATGGTATACCTGTTGAATATTGCCAATGTAAAAGACATTGATTTCAAACAGATAAGCCGACTTGTCCTGGTCGACACCCGCCAGCCGAACCGTATCGGAAAGTTTTCCACCATCCTGGACAAACCCGGCCTTGAAGTTCATATTTACGACCATCACCCGTCCATGACCGGCGACATCGACGGAACCTACATGGCCCTGGAACCGCTTGGCGCCACGGTGACGCTCCTTGTAAACATACTGCGCGAAAAAGGAATCGAGATATCTTCCGACGAAGCAACCATCATGTGTCTCGGGATTTATGAAGATACAGGGTCGTTCACCTTTCCCTCCACCACGGAAAAGGATTTCCGGGCAGCGGCTTTTCTTTTGTCCAAAGGCGCCAACCTGAACATGATATCCAACCTGATCGCCCGGGAAATCAGCCCGGAACAGATCGGGATCCTGAATGACATTATCCAGGCATCCACCACCCACAACATCAACGGCATCGATGTGGTGGTGGCGGCCGTGTCAACGAACCGTTATGTTCCCGATTTCGCTTTCCTGGTCCACAAAATGGTCAAAATGGAGGACCTCGATGCCATCTTTGCCATTGCCCTCATGGAAAACAAGGTCTACGTGGTGGCTCGCAGCCGTATTCCCGAAGTCGATGTGGGCACCATCGTCACCTCCCTCGGGGGGGGCGGACACGCCTACGCCGCCGCTGCAACCATCAAGGATATGACCCTGGCCCAGACCGAACAGCGTCTTTTGGATATCCTGTACAGTAAAATCCAGTCCAGGCGCCTGGCCAGGCACCTCATGACCTCACCGCCCATCTCCATCCGCGAAGATGTGTCCTGTCAGAAGGCCGGTGACCTGCTGACGCGCTACAACATCAATGCCCTGCTGGTTACCGACAGCAAGAACGATGAGCTGGCCGGATTCATTTCCAGACAGGTCATTGAAAAAGCGCTGTATCACAAACTGAACCGTGTTCCGGTGCATGAATATATGACCACGGAAATGGTATCCGTCGATCCGGAGGCGGATATCCTCGAAGTCCAGGATAAAATCATCGAGCACAAGCAGCGTATCCTGCCGGTACTCGACAATCAGGCCATCATCGGTGTCGTTACCAGGACCGACCTGCTCAATATCCTGGTGAGAAGAAAAAACCACCAGCACAAAGGGCAGAATGAGCCCCTGGAAAAACATGAGCACGCCAGGACGCGCAACATCTCCAATTTCATGAAAGAACGCCTGGCACCTTCCCTGCTCAATTTATTGCAGGAAATCGGCAGAACCGCCAGTGATCTCGGGAGCGATGCCTATGTTGTCGGGGGATTTGTCCGCGACCTGTTTCTCTACCGTTCCAATGAGGATATCGACATTGTCATCGAGGGTGACGGTATCGCCTTTGCCAAAAAATTTGCCGCTCAAAAAGGCGCGCGCGTACACGCCTATGCCAAATTCGGAACCGCTGTGATCATATTTTCAGACGGTTTTAAAATTGATGTGGCTTCCGCGCGTCTTGAATATTATAAATTTCCGGCAGCCCTTCCCATCGTCGAGACGAGTTCCATCAAGCTGGATCTTTTTCGCAGGGATTTTACCGTGAATACGCTGGCCATTCAATTAAACCCCCAAAATTTCAGTATATTGATCGATTTTTTTTCCGCCCAGAAAGATATCAAGGAAAAGGTCCTGCGCGTACTGCACAACCTCAGTTTCGTGGAGGACCCCACGCGTGTTTTTCGGGCCCTGCGCTTCGAGCAGCGCTTCGGTTTCACCATCGGAAAATTGACTGCCGGCCTCATTGAAAACGCGGTAAAAATGGATTTTTTCAAACGGCTGAGCGGTCGGCGGGTTTTCACAGAACTGCGGTTGATCCTGGAGGAGGACAATCCCGCACCCGCCATCATCCGGCTGCAGGATTACAACCTTCTGCGGGTCATCCACCCTTCGATAATAATCGATAACAATTTGATATCAATGCTTAATTCAGCCAGAAAGGTCATCGCCTGGCACGATTTGCTTTTTCTGGAAGAATCCTATATAAAATGGTCCATTTATTTTATGGCCCTGATCCGGAACTGTGACAGAAAAACCTCGCAAGACATCTGCAGGCGACTTGAACTGGCACCGCGGTACAGAAAAATCTTCACCCGGGAAAGATTCCAGGCCGAAAGAACGCTTTACTGGCTGGAAAAAAATTCCCGGCTCGACAACAGCACGCTTTACGAAAAACTTTCGGGCTTGAGAATAGAGATGATTCTTTACCTGATGGTCTGTACCCGTCTTAAAAGGATCAAAAGAGCGATATCGTACTATGTCACCAACCTGAGAGACGTCAGCATCTCGGTTACCGGCAAAGACCTGATGGAAATGGGGCTTGAACCGGGCCCGGTGTACAAAAAGATCATGACCGCCGTCCTGCAGGCCCGGCTGAACGGCGGGCTCGAAACCCGCAGCGATGAGCTGCGGTTTGTGGAAAAATACCTGGTTGAGCAGCCCGCTGATTGATACAATACCGATGCCATTCATTCCTTCATGACGAACGGGGCACATGGCGCGGTTTTATGGATTGGAGTTTCGAATGACAACCCAAAAAAGAATACTGAGCGGCATGCGCCCCACCGGTCCGCTCCACCTGGGAAACCTTCACGGCGCCCTGCTGAACTGGGCAAACATGCAGGACGATTATGACTGTTTTTTCTTTATCGCCGACTGGCACGCTTTGACCAGCGACTACGAGGATCCCAAAAATGTTCCCGATCATGTGAAAACCATCATGATCGACTGGTTGAGCGCCGGACTGACACCCGAAAAAAGTACTCTCTTTGTACAGTCCCGCATCAAAGAGCATGCCGAGCTTTTTCTGATCCTGTCCATGATCACGCCCGTACCCTGGCTGGAACGTAATCCGACGTATAAAGACCAGATCGTGCAGATCAACAACAAGGACCTGTCAACATTCGGTTTTTTGGGTTACCCCGTGCTGCAGGCTGCGGACATCATCATGTACAAGGCCAACGGCGTCCCGGTGGGCGTCGATCAGGTCCCCCATGTCGAGATCACCCGGGAGATTGCCCGGCGCTTCAACCACTTTTACGGCAATGTCTTCCCTGAACCCGACGCCATCCTGACCCGGACGCCCAAAATCCTGGGCCTGGATAGACGGAAAATGAGCAAAAGCTACAACAATGCCATCTACCTGTCGGATACGCCCGACGCGGTCAGGTCGAAAGTGCTGCAGATGGTCACCGACCCGCAACGCGCCAGAAAAAGCGATCCGGGAAACCCGGAAGTCTGCAATGTCTATGAATTCCACAAACTTTACTCGGATAACGAAACCATATCCACCACTGACAGTGCCTGCCGAAAAGCTGAAATCGGCTGTGTCGAGTGCAAAAAGAGGATGGCGGAATTCCTGATCAAAGGTCTTGGTCCGATTCATGAAAAAAGGGCCTACTACCTGGAGCGCCCGGACCTGGTGGAAGATATTTTTGTGGACGGCAGCGCCAGGGCGGCCGAGATTGCCGGGGCGACCATGGAGGAAGTGCGAGCTTCGATTTCCTTCTAAAATACGGAAAAATCATCATCACGAAAACACGAAATCCAGGTTTTTACATAAAACCCAATCCGGATAACCGGAGTTGAATATCCAATATATGGAAACAACCTACCAGATAAAACTCGAAGATGTCTTCGAAGGTCCCATGGACCTTCTGCTTCACCTGATAAGAAAAAACGAAGTGGACATTTACGACATCCCCATTGCCCTCATCACGCGCCAGTACATCGAGTATATCGACTTGATGAAGATGATGAGCATTGACTTTGCCGGGGATTTCCTGGTGATGGCCTCTACGCTGGCCCAGATCAAATCCCGGACCCTGCTGCCCACGCATGGCAACGAAGATGAGGAGGACGATCCTCGGATGGATCTCACGAGGCCGTTGATCGAATATCTTCTGATGAAATCCGTTGCCGACCAGCTGGCCGAAAGGGATCT
>Ga0164313_10000663_pt1 | contig 28523 bp, 28 predicted proteins | sample GuaBasSedimGuay4_FD_113735 | JGI IMG/M metagenome (GOLD analysis project Ga0164313, IMG submission 113735) | Subseafloor sediment microbial communities from Guaymas Basin, Gulf of California, Mexico - Guay4, Core 4569-4, 0-3 cm | ecosystem: Environmental > Aquatic > Marine > Hydrothermal vents... | reverse complement strand
GTTGCACACATCCGGTCCATGCAGCGCATCCGCATCAAGTATTAAATCACAAAACTTAATTGGAAGTAACCATTTCTGATATTTCACGTATTTTGTAATAGCCCATGGACCTAAACCGGTAATCTATGACCTAATGATGTGATCGCATGAGTTATAAAGTATTTGTACTCTATTCATACCCGCATGACAAACTATACGTGGGTTACACCACCAGCCTGACTGATTATATGATTACCATGAATGTGATGGAAACTGAGAATCCGCTGTTTGAATTCAGGCCCTGGACCCTGATCCATATGGAGCTTTTTGTCACCGAAGATGAAGCGATGGTAAGGAGTGGATTCCTGCAGCAGGAGATAGGTCAGGACTATATTCGACGGGAAATTCTACCCATGTTTGATTTTCAGTAAAGGTGCTATCTTTGTGACCTTACGGTAGCACGTCCCAATGAATAAAAAGTCAGAGAAAAAACATGGGAAGTTTTTACAGAAACTTACTCATAAATACAGGATGGTCCTTCTGAATGAGGATACATTCGAAGAGGTTGGAAATATAAGGCTTACCCGTTTGAATATGATTGCTCTGGTAGGAGTCATTCTGATTCTGCTGGTGGCAATCACCTATTCAATAATCGCCTACACTAACATCAGGGAGTGGATACCCGGTTATCCCGACGCTGCCATGCGACAAAACATTCGGCAGAATGCCATGAAACTGGATTCTCTTGAATATGAGCAGGCCATAAGAGACCAGTATTTTAATAACCTGAACCGGATCATCTCAGGAGAGATACCCGAGAGTCATATGAACGATACATCCGGAAGTGTTCAGGGGGGTGAAATAACCCTGTTGCGATCTACCAATGATTCCCTGCTCAGGCAAAAGGTGGAGGCTGAAGAGCAGTTCAGGCTAAGTGTTTTGGATACCGAGCCTGTAAGCCGGAATTTATATGACATGCATTTTTTCACTCCAGTGATTGGAATTGTTACCCGGTCATTCAATCCACTTGACGGACATTTCGGGATTGACCTGGTTGCCGGGCCCAACGAGGTAGTTAAGGCTATATTAGACGGAACCGTAATCATGTCAGCCTGGACTCTGGAGACGGGTCATGTGATACAGATCCAGCACGATTATGAATTGATTTCGGTCTATAAACACAATGCTGCTCTCTTCAAAACGGTTGGTCAGAAAGTGGTCGCAGGAGATGCCATAGCTATTGTGGGTAATTCAGGTGAACTCACCACTGGACCACATCTTCATTTCGAGTTATGGCACGACCGCATCCCTCTGAATCCCTCTGAATTTATTGTCTTTTAATCCATGCAGAAACGAATTGCAATACTTGGTTCGACAGGATCAATAGGGACCCAGGCTCTTGAAGTCATATCAAATCACCCCGACAAATTTGAAGTTGAAATCCTCACAGCCCTTAACAATGCAGAGCTGTTGATCGAGCAAAGCATGCGCTATGCACCCAATGTGGTGGTCATCGGCAATGAGGAGCATTATGCAAAAGTGAGAGATGCACTGGAGCACTATCCCATAAAAGTCTATGCAGGAGAAGAGGCTATCTCCCAGGTGGTTGGATTTGATTCGGTGGATCTGGTTCTTACTGCCATGGTTGGATTCAGCGGGCTGAAGCCCACTATTGAGGCCATCAGATCGGGTAAAATCATTGCCCTTGCCAATAAGGAGACCATGGTGGTTGCCGGTGAACTGATCATGAAAGAGGCCCAGGAGAAGCGGGTGAATATTATTCCGGTCGACTCGGAACACTCCGCGATTTTTCAGTGCCTCGTCGGAGAAGGGCTCAACCAGATAGAGAAATTGATTCTCACTGCATCGGGCGGACCATTCAGGGGAAAAGATCTCAAGTTTCTTGAGAAAGTAACTCCGGAAGAAGCCCTCTGTCATCCCAACTGGAGCATGGGACCGAAGATATCCATTGATTCTGCAACACTTATGAATAAAGGCCTGGAGGTGATCGAAGCCCATTGGCTATTCGGAGTAAAGCCCGAGCTAATCGAGGTGGTTGTACACCCCCAGTCGATCATACATTCCATGGTGCAATTTTCCGACGGATCCATTAAAGCGCAGATGGGGCTGCCCGATATGAGGCTTCCCATTCAGTTTGCATTCTCCTTTCCGGAGCGGATCAAATCTGATTTTGAAAGGTTTAATTTTGCAGATTATCCTGAATTAACTTTCGAACAAGCGGATACAAAAATTTTTCGTAATCTTGCAATCTCTTACGAAGCGCTGAGAAAAGGAGGAAACTGGCCCTGTATTTTGAATGCTGCTAATGAGGTGGCTGTGGAAGCTTTCCTGAAGAAGAGACTCGGTTTCCTTGAGATCCCGGATGTAATTGAAAAGACCCTGGATAAACTCGCGTTTATTAAGGCTCCTGCACTTGAGGATTATTTTAATACAGACCTGCAGGCCAGGCGGGTTGCCAAAGAACAAATTTAAGCAAGAATGGAAGTATTTGTAAAAATTGCCCAGTTGTTAGTGAGTCTGTCTATACTCATTGTATTGCATGAGCTGGGACACTATACACTGGCCAGACTCTTTAAGGTCAGGGTGGAGAAGTTTTACCTGTTTTTTGATGCAGGGTTTTCTCTTTTTAAGAAAAAGATCGGCGATACAGAATATGGAATAGGCTGGTTGCCCCTGGGGGGATATGTGAAGATCAGCGGAATGATCGATGAGTCCATGGACCGGGAGGCCATGAAAAAGCCTCCACAACCTTACGAATTCAGATCTAAGAAGGCATGGCAACGTTTGCTGATTATGCTGGGCGGGGTGATCGTAAACTTCATATTGGCTCTCTTTATCTATATCATTGTTTTCTTTCGCTGGGGTGAAGAGTACGTCCCACCGGAGCGCATTTTGGATGGCTATATGTTTAAGAGCGAATTCGTTGAAATGGGCCTCCGAAACGGAGACCAGATAGTTTCACTTGATAGAGTGCCTGTGGATAGATGGACCTCCATACATCACGATATTGTAGTGAACGAGACGAGTGTCATCCAGGTGAAGAGGGATGGAAAGATGCTTGATATCAGTGTGCCTGAGGGGATGACCTCCAAGTTATTAAAAGTTGAAGGAGGCATCGAGCCAAGGATACCTTGTGAAGTTGCACTGCTTGTTGAGGATGGGGGACTTGTGAAGGTTGGCGCTGAAGTGGGAGACCGGATTATTGGTGTAAACGGGCAACCGGTTAACTTTTATGATGAGTTTAAGGAGCAAACCAAAGGAGCTATAAATACAAATTTTGACATTAGCCTGTTACGTGGAACCGATACGTTGAATGTGAGTGTTCAGACCAATGAAGAGGGAATGTTTGGGTTTGCAAATGCTTATTACCTTGACTTTTACGAGACTGTCGTGGTGAAGTATTCATTCTTCCAATCCATACCTGCGGGGATCAACCGGGGAGTTGACATCACCAAAAGTTACCTCAAACAGCTTAAGATGCTCTTTAAGCCAGAGACTAAGGCCTACGAGGAGCTGGGGGGCTTTATTAAGATTGGTAGTATTTTTCCATCCAAATGGAATTGGGAGAGTTTCTGGAATATGACTGCATTCCTCTCCATCATCCTGGCCATTATGAATGTATTGCCTATTCCTGCTCTGGATGGAGGGCATGTGATGTTCCTGTTGTTTGAGATAGTTACCGGGAGAAAACCGGGTGATAAGTTCATGGAATATGCCCAGATAGTTGGAATGGTTCTGTTACTTAGCCTTCTGCTCTATGCCAATTTGAACGACATCATTGGATTATTTAATAAATAAAACAATTATTTACCTATTTTTGTAAAACAAACTTTATAATAGAAAAAATGGAAGCATTTATAACCCTCGCGATCGGTGTATGGCAAATTGTTGTTGTTGTCATGCTGGTACTGTTACTTTTTGGTGGAAGAAAGATTCCCGAACTGATGCGCGGCATCGGACAGGGCATGAAGGAGTTTAAAAAAGCAACAGCCGATGATGATGATGAAGTAATTGTGGATGATACCAAGGAAGCCAAAAAAATTAAAGATGGTGAGGAGTAAAATCCCAAGAAAATCCGGAGCCTGTCTGCATCAGCTGACAGGCTTTTTTGTCTCTATGAGTCTGCTGATGATCCTGGGTTCCTGCGATATAGCGAACAACCAGGGTGGGGCCAACGGACGAAGCATGCCTAATATTATCGGTGGTGCAGGCGAAGTACTGGTGGTCATGGATAAGCCCAATTGGGAAGGTTCTACTGGAGAGTTGCTACAGGATATACTTAAAGAGGAGTTTCCCGGACTTCCGCAGTCTGAACCTCTATTTACTGTATTGCATATCACAGCTGCCTCATTTGAGACGCTCTACCAGTTTCACCGTTCCATTGTTTTAACCACCATAGAGTCGGGCCTGGAGCCAAGGATTCGATTCAGAGAGAATGTCTGGGCAAGACCACAGATCATGATTCAGCTTGAAGCACCTACCGGGACAGCATTAAAGCATTTGATCAGTGAAAACGAGGATCGCATTCAAAGCTTTCTGGTTCAGTACGACAGAACCAGGTTAGTCAACCTTTACAAAGAACAGAAAGATCCGATTCTGCAGAAGGAGATTTCAACCCACCACCAGGTACGCCTGGCCATCCCCAGGGGATACAACCTGGATTTCAGTAAGGACGAATACACCTCGGTTTCGATTGAGACTTCCGACTTCTCCCAGGTTATTCAAATCTATGATTACCCGGTGGACGGACCAGGTGACCTAACCGTTTCAAAGATCATTGAGCAGAGGAATGCCATTACAAAATCGTTTACTCAGGGCCCCACAGATGAATCATACATGACCATATCCAGGATGTTTGAACCCATTGCCTACGATTTGAAAAACAACGATATGGATGTGATTGAGCTGCGTGGATTATGGGATCTGGAAAATGGTTTTATGGGCGGCCCATTTATCAGTCATTCGGTATATGACGCTAAGCGAAACAGGATCATTACTGTGGATGGATACATCTACCATCCCAATCAGAAGAAGAGGGTTAAGCTTAAACAACTTGAAGCGATCATCTATTCCATGGAGATCATCTAGGATAGTCCCTATTTTATGTAAAAAAGATTGGGCTTTTCAAACTCGAAAAGTGTGGGATAATCCTTATCAAATCTCTGAAGGACCTCTGTCAGAATGGCTTCCCTTATAAATTTCGATTTATTCCGGATCTTGTACTTCTCGCAGTAGAGGTTAATGGCCTCCTTTTCTCGCTGATTAAACAGGATGGTTGTTCTGTTGGTTCGTTTGAGCTTTTCGTCTTTTTTCTGATCCACCTTGGTTGTTTGAATTGGTTTTGCTAAAAATAACCAAAGCACAACACATAGGGGTCTCCAGAGTAGATATACAATCAACAACTTCCTAACACTGCAGGAAGAGTTTCTATTTCTCCTTCAGGATGGACAAAAGCTCAGCGGGCCTGATCAAACCCAGAGCCAGGGAAGAAATCAGACAGGAACCCAGGAGAATTGAGAAGCCGGTAATCCATCCAGGTATAAGTAGCGTAAGGTATCCTGCAAGGAGGTTGATAACCAGGAAGACTCCCAGCCTGATCAGAATATCTCCATTAATGGGAATCCGGATCAAATAGACAGCAAGGATCAGCTGGGCGATGGCATAGTAGCTCTGGGATATGAGGCTGGAAATGGCTGCTCCGTATGCCTGGTGTTTTGGAATCAGGATCAGGTTAAGTGAGATATTGATCACGACCGTTGAGGCAGCCAGTATGTTAAGGTGACGCAGGTTATTGTTTGCAGTCAAAAGTGTACCATAGAGATAGCTGGTAGAGATAAACAGAAAACCAATCATCAGTATTCCGAAAATCTTCGAACTGTAAGGAGCATGCGCCACATATAGTAAGTCGATCACCTCCTTTTTATAGTAGTTACAAGAGATGGCTGCTGTGAGGCCAGCCACCATCAGAAGAGGCATGGCAATCCTGATTAATTCATTCACATTTTCATTCTGTCTGATCATTCTGGAAAACATGGGTAGCAGCAACATGGCAAAAAGCAGAGAGAACTGGGATGCGGCATCAAAGATCCTGAACGACTGGGCATAGATCCCTGCCTGTTCTCTGCCGATCTCCGGGAGTAATCGTTCAAGCATCACCGAGTCTACGCGGTTAAAGAGGGACATCAACAGAATGAGCAGTGCAAAAGGATAGCTCAGTTTAAGGATTCGCAAAGAGTTTTGCAGATTGATTCTCCTGAAAAAAGCGCCTGCCCTGTACCGGACTATGACAGCTGATGTGATCAGTGTAAGTGAATAGGAGGCCGTTTGGGCATATACAAACCACTCAATTCTAAATGGTTCACTGGTAAAGTTTCCCCAGAGCAAAAGGCCTGTGAAAAGGATCATCAGACTGCGATCCATCACAGACAGAAGGCTGTCAGTGCGATAAAACTGTAAACCACTGATATTTGTTCGGAAATAGAGAATGAATGATGCCAGAAACTGATTCATCACAAGAATCCAGAGCATTTTAAACTGTTCCGGTGAATAGCCCACAAGTTTCCCTGCAATCAAAACTATCCCTGCATAGATCAGGGAAAGAACCAGTTTAAGTGGAATGATTGCAGCCAGGTGATCCTGCAATAGATGGTGATCCCTGGCGATGGCCCTGTTGTTAAAATTATTGATGCCTAGATCGAGTAGAATGTTTAGAATAAAGGCGAAATTGAAAAGTGAAAAATAGAATCCGTATATCTCTTCACCCACCTGGTTCTGAACTCCTACCTCAATCCCAAAAAACCAGAAGGGTTTAATCAGAAGGTTGAGAAAGACCAGAAGTGCCAGGTTGGTGATGAATCGTTTTTTCAATAGATGTCGGTTAAATTATTTTTTAATTCAGTACAAATGTAATAAGTTCGCTCCAGAAAAGTCAACGTCCGATTTGGACCACGAAAGAAAAATGAAAACGGTTGCGGTGAATACCCGTCTATTGATGCCGGGAAAGCTTGATGGAATAGGCTGGTTTACTTACGAGACGCTAAAAAGGATAACCTTTTCGCATCCCGAAATACACTTTATATTTTTATTCGACAGGAAGTACAGCAAAGAAGTTGTGTTTGGAGATAATGTGACACCTGTTATCCTCGGGCCACCCACAAGACATCCGTTGCTATGGGTTTATTGGTTTGAGTGCAGGGTGAGGAGGTATTTAAAAAGGGCCAAACCAGATCTATTCCTCAGCACAGACGGGTTTTTATCCCTGGGGGCAAAAACACCCTCGGTGGCAGTGATTCACGACATAAACTTTGAACACCGGCCTGGGGATGTTCCCTTTCTGGTAAGAAAATACTACAGGTACTTCTTTCCCAGGTTTGCCCATAAGGCCAACCGGATTGTAACAGTCTCAGAATATTCGCGGAGAGATATAATCAACCAGTATGATGTATCTGAGGATAAAGTAGATCTGGCCTACAATGGGGCCAATGATCGATTTGTTCCTTTAACCGAGGACCGTGTTGAAGAAGTTAGAAAAGAGTACACTGCGGGGGCACCCTATTTTGTATTTGTGGGGAGCCTGCATCCCAGGAAAAACATCACAAACCTGCTTAAAGCCTTCCAGCTTTTCAAGGATGAGATCAAAGGAGATTTTAAGCTGGTACTGGTAGGCGAAAAATTTTTCCTCACCAAACCCATGGAAGAACAGCTGGAGAAGATGAAGAATAGTGACGATGTTATTTTTACCGGGCGTCTCTCTCCCGATCAGCTCAATAATGTGCTGGGGGCAGCGTGGGCCATGACCTTTGTTCCCTATTTTGAGGGATTTGGAATTCCCATTGTTGAAGCCATGAAGTGTGATATCCCAGTGGTTGCTTCTAAAGTGACCAGCTTGCCCGAAATTGCCGGCGATGCTGCCATATTCACCTCCCCTGAAAGTCCGGGCAGCATCAGGGATGGAATGATCAGAATCGTTCGTGAAACCGGACTCAGAGAAGAGCTTATTGAAAAAGGGCGGAAACGTAGGATTCTGTTCAGCTGGGATTACACTGCCGAGAAGCTCTGGAGCTCCGTTGAGAAGGTAATTGAGGAGAATGCTTGACCCTTTCCACACAGAAGGCGTAATTGAGGCGGGTTGTGATGAGGCCGGAAGAGGGTGTATTGCCGGACCTGTATTTGCCGCTGCTGTGATCCTTCCTGCTGATTTTCGGAATCCAATGGTAGACGATAGCAAGAAACTTTCAGCCAAAACCAGAGATTTGTTGAGGAAGGTGATCGAATCCGAAGCCATTGCTTACGGAGTTGCTCTTGTGGATGAAAAGGAGATAGATCAGATTAATATCCTGAATGCCTCTATACTGGCCATGCAAAAGGCGGTGCAGAAATTAAGGCTTGTTCCACAACATCTTATTATTGATGGCAACCGTTTTAGACCCTACCGGGACATCCCTTACCACTGCATTGTCAAAGGGGATGCAAAATTCGCCTCCATAGCAGCTGCATCCATACTGGCAAAAACCCATCGCGACGAATATATGGAAATACTTCACAGTCAGCACCCTGAATATATGTGGAAAAATAACAGGGGCTATCCCACCAGGGTACACAGGGAAGCTGTTTATAATTTTGGTCCATCTCCCTATCACAGACGATCATTCAGGTTGCTGAATGACCAGATGAGACTCGACTTTTCTTAAACAAAAGAAATTGCAATATTTGCACCGATTACTTTCAAATATCTATTAATCATAGCAACAATAATAAAAACATGAAGAAATCATATCTTTTATTAATTGGCCTTGTATTCGCACTCCAGGCCAGGGTGCAAGCAGATGAAGGGATGTGGTTGTTAAGCCTGATTGGACAGGTGAATATGGATGAAATGACCGAATTGGGATTGCAGTTAACATCTGAACAGATATACAGTGTAAATCAGGCAAGCCTGAAAGATGCAGTAGGGGCCCTGGACCGGGGATCGTGTACGGCAGAGCTGGTTTCCCCTGATGGTCTTCTCCTAACAAATCACCATTGTGGTTATGGTGAGATTCAAAATCACAGCTCCCTGGAACACGACTACCTGAGGAATGGATTTTGGGCCATGACTAGGGATGAAGAACTCCCCAATGAGGGTAAAACCATCACCTTTCTGGTGAGAATGGATGAAATAACCGACCAATTTGCTCCTGAACTCACTGATGAGATGAGCGTGCAAGAGCGTAGTTCAAAGATTCGTTCACTTTCACAGCCCGTTATAGCCGAAGCAACAGAAGGCACCCATTATGAAGCCAGGGTAAGGAGCATGTTCAACGGGAACAGGTTCTTCCTTTTTGTAATGGAAACATACCTCGATGTTCGTCTGGTGGGTGCTCCCCCCGAATCCATCGGGAAATTTGGGCATGATACGGATAACTGGATGTGGCCCCGTCATACCGGCGATTTCTCCATGTTCAGGGTTTATACCGGTCCCGATGGCAAGCCTGCCGAATACAGTACCGATAACATACCGCTAAAATCAAAGCACTACCTTCCCATCTCCCTCAAAGGATATGAAAAAGGCGATTTCACCTTGGTCATGGGTTTTCCGGGAAGCACAGACCGATATATGACATCTTGGGGAATTCAGGAGTTGCTTGATATTGAGCATCCCAATCGGATTAAGATCCGGGGCATCAAGCAGGATATTCAGATGGAAGATATGATGGCCGACGAGAAAGTAAGGATCCAATACTCTTCAAAATATTCACGCTCTTCCAATTACTGGAAATATTCCATTGGTCAAAGCAAGGGCTTGAAAAATCTGAATGTACTGGCTAAAAAGCAACAGGAGGAAGAGGCATTTACAAACTGGGTGAATCAGGATGAACAACGCAAAGCTCTGTATGGAGAAGCCCTGAAGGATATACAGGAAGCTGTTGAGGGGCGAAAAGAGTTACAGAACGCAGCTCAGTACCTGATGGAGTGCGTATTCCGCGGTATGGAGACGATGAGGTTTGGACGCAACCTCAGAGAGCTGGAGATGGTCCTTGCCGATCCGGAGCCCGAGGCAGATCAAATCAAACAGGTGACAGACGGACTAAAAGCATATTCGGCCGAATTTTATAAAGATTACAATCCGCCCACCGATCAGAAAGTGATGACTGCCATGGTCAATTTGCTTGTCCAGGATATCGGTGATGAATACCTTCCTTCGAACATCCTGGAGGTGAAGACCAAGTACAAGGGGGATGCCGCAAAGTATGTGGACAAGTACTTCAAAAAATCGTTTCTGACCGATCCCGACAGGTTTATGACATTTATGGACAATCCCTCTCTGAAAGCATTGAGGAAGGACCCGGCCTATAAAGCAGCAATGGCTTATAATAAGTATTTTGAAGTGGTGGGAAGACTGGCAGAATTTGATTCTGGATTAAGTAAGGGTAGCAGACTTTACCTGAAGGGACTGATCGAGATGTATCCAGAAAGAGATTTCTATTCCGATGCCAACTCGACCATGCGGATGAACTATGGAGTGGTTGGAGATTATTTTCCCAAGGACGCAGTTCTCTATACACACTATACCACACTTAAGGGAGTCATGGAAAAGGAGGATCCTGACAACTATGAATTTGTGGTGTCAGAAAAACTCAAAGAGCTTTACGAAGCAAAGGATTATGGTCCCTACGGGAAAGACGGGAAATTGAATGTATGTTTTACTTCTAACAACGATATTACCGGTGGTAATTCGGGAAGTCCTATTATCAATGCAAATGGTGAACTACTAGGAATAGCTTTCGATGGCAACTGGGAAGCCATGAGTGGAGATATCGCTTTTGAGACCCAATTGCAGAAGTGTATCAATGTGGATATCAGGTATGTAATGTTTGTTATCGATAAATACGCTGGTGCAAGTCATTTGATTAAAGAGATGACTCTTGTCCAGTAATGCAACCATGACCCCGGGAGAGATAGTCATCTATACCGACGGAGCTGCCCGGGGTAATCCTGGTCCGGGAGGACTGGGTGTGGTGATGAAGTTTGGTAAGCACAGGAAGGAGATCTCAGAAGGGTACCGTTTAACCACCAATAACCGGATGGAGTTGCTTGCTGCGATCAGGGGCCTGGAAGCATTGAAACGGAACGATCTGAAAGTGAAGATCTATACCGATTCACGCTATGTCTCTGATGCTGTAAACAAAGGATGGGTTTTCAGTTGGGAGGCAAAACGATTTAAGAATAAGAAAAATGTGGACCTCTGGCTCAGGTTCCTGGAGGTATACAGAAAGTACTCCGTTAAATTTATCTGGGTGAAAGGGCATGCGAATATTCCCGAGAATGAACGCTGTGACAGACTGGCTGTTGAAGCCAGCCACGCAAACGAGCTTGAGATAGATTCCGGGTATGTGAATAACAACGATGAAACGTTAAATAGTTTTTCTTAAATTTCGGTAAATAAGCTGATAAGCAATGTTAAGCAAGTCTGTCCTGACATATCAGGGTCCGCTTTCTTTCAGTACCATTGACTCTTTGCTGGCAGAGTTTAAATTGGCAGCACAGGATCATGAGTTACCCTTCAAGGCCTATAAGAAGATGATTTACATCATGATAGAGGCTTTGGAGAATATCACCAAATACAACGATCAGTTTATTTGTAAAGGGGATAAGTCGTTGGAATTCTGCCCTTCATTTGAGATTAGCAAGAATGCCTCCAGCCTTGAATTAATTACCAGAAATCCGGTGAGAAAAAAAGATGTGGATCCACTGAAAGCAAGGATCGATAATGTGAATAGCCATAACTCAGCAGAATTAAGGGAGCTTTACTTAAGTACCATGTCCAATGGTAAATTTTCTGCCAGTGGTGGGGCAGGACTTGGATTTATTGAGATGGCCAAAACAGCCGGGAATAAACTTGAATATACTTTTGAAAATCTTACAAAAGACTACTCGCTCTACACCATCCGGATACGCTTTTCGATCTGATGTCCCATTGTCCTATTCCGGGCAGACCCGGTTCGTTTTCGAACACTTTTAGTTTTCTTTGCTGTAATAGCCAGCATATCAATATATTTATACATAGCGTCTTAAACTTTGTGGCACGAAAACTGTTTTTAATACTGTCAATGCAATCATATGTGGAGGAATTTCTTTACTGTAGCGCTCAGAAATATCAGTAAGAATAAGGTTTTTACTTTGATCAATGTGTCAGGTCTGGCCATTGGTCTGGCCAGTTCCATTCTTATACTCCTCTTTATCAATAAGGAACTGAGCTATGACCGGTACCATAAGAAGAGTCAGAGGATTCATCGATTGTACATTGATGGGGTGATGAGTGAACAATCATTTAAAGGAGCCTGGACATCCATGATCATGGCTCCCACATTCACTAAAGAAATTCCGGAGATAGAGAAGTTTGTGAGGTTCGATGTATATAACCAGCGGTTGATCTGGTATGACAAAGAGAAACATATGGAAGATCACTTCCTGTTTGCCGACTCTACCATATTTGATATATTCAGTATCAGGTTTATCAGAGGAGACCCTTCCACTGCTCTTACACGCCCCAATACGGTGGTTATCACAGAGGAAAAAGCAAAGCTCTATTTTGGTGACAGAGATCCTCTGGGTTTACCCATCAGTGTAAATCGTGACAGCAACTACTACTATGTAACCGGCGTGATTGAAGAGTTTCCCGATAATTCCCATTTTTTTGCAGATTTCATAGCCTCTATGGAAACCATTGATTGGGAGGAGAAAACCACCTGGTTCCAGAATTCCATATTCAGTTATGTGTTGTTGCAGCCAGGAGCAGATCCAAAGGAGGTGGAGGCTAAGATGGGTGAAGTGATGGCCAGGAATGTGAGTAAGGAGATAGAATCCATACTGGGGGTAGGCCCCGAAGAGTGGGCAGCTGGAGGGAACAGGTATGGTGTATTTCTTCAGCCACTTGTTGATATTCACCTTCAGCCCGAGATTGAGGTGGGAATGGAGATCTGTTACCGTCCGGTAAACGATCGGCTATATATTCACATTTTTGCATTGATTGCCTTCTTTATCCTGGTTATTGCATCCATAAATTTTATGAACCTTTCCACTGCAAGGTCTGCCACCAGGGCCAGGGAGATTGGGTTGAGAAAAGTGGTTGGATCCAATAAATCCTTACTGGTCCGTCAATTCCTCACCGAATCGGTAATGCTCAGCCTGATGGCACTGGCTATTGCATTGATCATGGTAGAGTTATCATTGCCCCTTTTTAACCAGATCATGGACCTGAATTTAAGGATGGAAGCATCTCAGCACCGATATCTTTTACCATTGGTTATTCTGCTGGCCATAGTGGTTGGGCTTATCAGCGGTGCATATCCTGCCCTTTACCTTGCCAGGTTTAAACCGGTGGATGGTATTAAAGGTGATTTTCTGGGCAGGCGCAAGGCAAGTTATTTCAGAAGCACCATGGTGATTGTACAATTTACCATCTCGGTCGCAATCATTGTGGGAACATTGATTGTATCCAATCAGTTGCACTTCATGCTCAACAAAGACCTGGGATACGACCAGGAACAGCTGGTGGTTATAAAAAGAACCTATCCCCTGGAATCCAGCCTTCAGACCTTCTGCAGGGAGATTGAAAAAATACCCGGGGTGGCTGCCACTACAAATTCAACTACCTACCTGGGATTCAATAACAGTACGGAGAGTTACCAGATCAAAGGTAGGGAGGCCTCCAGGAACTATCTTTTCGCCACCAATTACGTGGATTTCGAATTTATGAGGACCTATAATTTTGAGTTAACTGATCCGGAAAGCAGATTTTTTGATCCCAAATTCTCTTCAGATAATTCGGCAGTTCTGATCAACAAGGCCGCCATTTCAGAATTTGGCATAGAAGATCCTTTGAATACCATAATCCTCGAACCCACACTGGAGGGGGATACCAACCAGCTTCAGATCATTGGGGTCATGGAGAATTTTCACCACACCTCGCTGCGGGAACCGGTGGAGCCATATATGATCAGATTTAAAGAGGAGGACCTTGAATGGTCGGGATATATTACCGTAAGACTGGGTGTGGCTGGAGTGGGAATACCCATTACTCTGAATCAGATTAAGAAAAAGTGGATGGAGATGTCCAATGAAGCACCTTTTCAATTCTTTTTCCTGGACGATGAGCTGGATAACTACTACAAAGAAGAGAGGCGAACCGGGCGGCTTTCGTTAATGTTCGCCATCCTCTCCATCCTTATTGCCAGTCTGGGTCTGTTTGGACTGACCCTCCATAATACCACTCGAAAAACCAGGGAGATAGGAATCCGAAAGGCCATGGGTGCAAGTATCCGAGAGGTGGTTTTGGAGGTATCCAGGGAAATCGTCATACTGATGAGCGCCTCAGTTTTGCTGGCATGGATTGCAGCATACTTTTTCATGCAAAACTGGCTGGAGGGATTTCCTTTTCATATTAGATTTCAACCATGGATCTATATTATATCGGCCCTTACAGCAATGATCATTTCATTGGTTACGGTGACTATACTTGCCTACAGGGCAGCTACGTCCAATCCGGCCCAAACTCTTCACTATGAATAGAACGGGTTATTCTGGAGAGAAGTGACCCTCATGGCTTATTCTATCCAGGTCCTCGGGAGTGTCCACTCCGATAGAGGGCAGATCTGTAATGTCGGTCTGAATCGCAATGCCATGTTCCAACCAGCGCAGTTGCTCCAGCATTTCAGATTGTTCCAGCCTGGAGACGGGCAACTTTACGATCTTCTCAAGCACATCGGAACGATAAGCATAAAGCCCTAAATGCGCATAGAAGGTGTGACCCTCTGGTTTTGGACCTCTTATATAGGGGATGGGAGCGCGGGAAAAATAGAGGGCTTTGAGTGACTTGTCAACCACCACTTTTACCAGATTTGGATTTTGTGGTTCTTCATGTGCCGGGATCTGCCTGATAAGCGTAGCAATCCCTGTTCCTGAGACCTGGAAACAAGCCATCAATGTTTGCAGCTGGCCCGTCTGTATCAAGGGCTCGTCTCCCTGTATATTCACCACATGACTGAATGTGAGACCTGTTTGATTCCTGTAAAGATCCAGAGCTTCGGCACAACGTTCGGTTCCGGTGTTGTGATCTGATCTGGTCATCAGTGCTTTCCCTCCAAAATCTAGTACAGTATTCAGAATCCGATCATCATCTGTGGCTACCACCAGATGCTCAAATAAACTCGATGCCCTCTCATATACCCATTGAATCATAGGTTTGTCACCCAACAAAGCCAGAGGTTTGCCCGGGAAACGCGATGAAGCATATCTTGCCGGTATGATACCCAGAAATTTGGCCACTTTTTTATTTCAAAAATAGGAAACTAATGGGATAAACCTTTTTGAATCCGACTAAAGTTGTAATTTTGTCATACTTTCAGGTTATTTTGTCAGAAGGCCAATGGATCTACAACAAATAAAGCAACGCTTTGCCATCATTGGGAATTTTCCCGGTCTCGACAGAGCTATTGATATAGCCATGCAGGTGGCTCCCACCGACCTCAGTGTTTTAATTTCGGGAGAGAGTGGTACCGGCAAGGAGTCATTTCCGCAGATTATTCATTCTCTGGGTGTCCGCAAACATGGTCCCTATATTGCTGTTAACTGTGGTGCCATCCCTGATGGCACCATCGATTCGGAGTTATTCGGTCATGAAAAAGGTGCCTTTACAGGTGCCCATGAATCCAGGAAAGGATATTTTGAAGTGGCAAACGGGGGGACTATTTTTCTGGATGAAGTTGCAGAATTGCCTCTCTCTACGCAGGTGAGGTTGCTCCGGGTACTTGAAACAGGGGAGTTTATCAGGGTGGGTTCTTCCAAGGTGGTTAAAACGGATGTCAGAATCGTTGCTGCCTCGAACCTTGATGTTGCCCAGGCAATTAAAATCGGCAAGTTCAGGGAGGACCTGTTCTATCGGCTCAATACAGTGCCTATTCAGATCCCGTCCCTTAGGGAGAGAGGCAATGACATTCTACTTCTGTTTCGTAAATTTGCAGCAGATTTCTCAGAACGTTATCGCATGCCTGCCATTCGGCTCGAAGAAGAAGCGCGCCAGGTACTGGTAAACTATGAATGGCCGGGAAATGTGAGACAGTTGAAAAATGTGACCGAACAACTCTCCATTATTGAACAGGAACGTGAGATCACTGGACCGGTACTGCTCAATTACCTGCCGGATTATCATAAGACCAGGCTTCCGGCACTGATTGATAAGGATAAGGTGAATGAAGATACCTTTAATTCGGAAAGAGAGATACTCTACAAAGTATTGTTCGATATGAAGAGCGATATGAACGATCTGAAAAAGCTGGTAGCCCAGATAATGGAGAAAGGAATAGAGTCCTCCAGTATAGAGCAGGAGAATGAAGGAATTATGAAAAGGCTCTATGCCACAGTCGACGATCTGGCAGATAAGGTGGATCAGCCCATCAGTCACCAAATGACAACCAAACCAGGACGGGATGAAGAGAACATTCTCGATACGGAGGAGATTGTGGAGGAGTCCCTTTCACTTGAAGACAAGGAGATAGAATTAATAATTAAAGCACTGAAGAAGCATAACGGCAAAAGAAAATATGCCGCGCAGGATCTGGGGATCTCCGAACGTACTTTATACAGAAAGATCAAAGAATACGATATCGATTGACAATGAGCAGGAGGAGCAAACATATGAGCATTACCGGGCCCGGCTGCCCGTCACTTGTTACCTTAATGATGGTCATCCTTTCACTGGTCACCCTGAATCAGTGCAAAGTCAACTACTCTTTTAGCGGAGTTAATATTTCTGAAGATATTAAAACATATACAGTGGAGTACTTCCCCAACCGGGCTGCCTTAGTTCAGGCTCAGTTAAGTCAGGTATTCACTGATGCCCTGTTGGATCAAGTTGAGGGCAATACAAATCTTAGCATGAGTACCGATGGGGGAGATGTCCAGTTTTCCGGCGAGATCACCGGATATGAAACCCGCCCAACTGCCATAACCAGTGATGAGGTGTCGGCACGAAACAGGCTCACCATCACGGTAAGGGTGAAACATACCAATTTAATGCAGCCCGAACTGGACTTTGATACAAGTTTCTCCAGGTATGAAGAGTATGATGCAAAAGCTAACCTGTCTGACGTGGAAAACGAACTCAATGAACTGATTGTGGAATATTTGATTGAGGATATATTTAATCGTGCATTTGTATCCTGGTAACCGAAACATATATGGATCCTTCAGATATTATACGACTCCTTAGCACCCATCATTACGCTCCTGCCAACCTGGAGGAGGTAAAAGATCTTTGCCGGAATTATCCGGAATTTAACTTGGCTCATATGTTAAAAGTGCGAATCATGGAATCGCTGGGTCAGAATAAGGAGAAAGAGTTGAAAGTTGCAGCGGTCTATTCCAGTAACCGTATTAAATTATACCAGCTGGTGACAGAGGTGAATCAACCTTCAAAGCCGGAACCAGAACCAGAAATAAAACCAGAAACAGACCCCGCATTGGATCAGGAACCGGAATCACTTTCTGAAGAACCTGATGAAATTCAGTTTTCAGAAGATACTGATCAGCATGCAGATGTCATTATTAAACAACATGCTCCTTATGCAGCCCCGGAACCCGATGAAGACCTGCTGGAGCTGGATGATGAATTGGATCCGGATGACGCATTCGTATTGGATACCTCAGAGGCCGAATTATCATCTGAAACCTTAATTCAGGGGTTGGTAAAGAGTGAGTCTGAAATGGAGGAGCCAGATGTGGCGGGTTCAGAAACACCAGCTATAGATGTGGTTGAAAAAGAGGAGTCCCGTTCTGTAAGCAGTCACCTGATTCAGAATTTCATTAAGGGCGACCCCGGACCCATCAGGGGTGACAGGAAAACTTCTCTAAAGGGGGATGTGTCCAAGTCATCAATCCGTGAGCATGATGGATTTATAACAGATACCCTGGCGAAGATTTATGTGAAGCAGGGATTGGTTGCCAAAGCCATCTACGCTTACGAGAAATTAAGTTTGAAATATCCGGAAAAAAGTGCTTACTTTGCAGCTCAAATTGAGAAAGTTAAGAATATAAATCATTCATAAAGAGGCTTTAACATGTTTGTAGTATTTACGGTATTGATTGTTGTAACCTGCATCTTTACCATTTTGATAGTACTGGTGCAGAATTCAAAAGGAGGTGGACTGGCATCGAACTTTTCATCGTCAAACCAATATATGGGAGTTCGCAAGACTGCCGATTTTCTTGAAAAAGCCACCTGGACACTGGGTGCAGCGCTGATCGTTTTCAGCCTTCTGGCAGGTATTACAGTGCCAAAAGGTGGAGAGACTGCCAATTCACGCCTTCAGGGTCAGTTTGATGAAAGCATATTGAATCAACCTCCACAGACCATCGATCTTCCCGAATCGTTTGGTACTGAGCCTGCAGAGGGAGGCGAAGAGTAAGCGATCATAAGATATTCAGAAATTGAAAGTGTCAGTATGTCATATTACTGACATTTTTTTTTTGTTTATACCCTTTGGCACAAATTATGATAAAGAGAAAGCGATTTTGATAATGTCGAACTTATAAATAATTTAAAAAAATGGCAGAACTTAAAGGTAGTATCCTTGCAGGTAAAATTCTGGTGAAGCCTTCAGAGGCTGAAGAGAAAACCGCTAGTGGAATTATTATTCCCGATACAGCGAAAGAGAAACCACAGCATGGAAAAGTGGTAATGGTCGGAACCGACAAGAAAGATGAACCCATGGAAGTAAAAGTGGGCGATCAGGTTCTATATGGTAAATTTGCCGGTCAGGAATTAACTATTGATGAGGAAGACTATCTTCTGATTTCGCAGAGTGATGTATTATTTATTTCCAAGTAACAAATTTAAAAAAGTATAAAAATGGCAAAAGAGATCAAATTTGACATGGAAGCCCGTGATCTGCTTAAAAGTGGTATTGATCAACTGGCTGACGCTGTCAAGGTAACATTGGGTCCTAAAGGGCGCAATGTAATTATTGAAAAGAAATTTGGTGCCCCACAGGTAACCAAAGATGGTGTTACAGTGGCAAAAGAGGTGGATCTGGAAAATCCCTTTGAAAATATAGGTGCACAAATGGTAAAGGAAGTTGCTTCCAAAACCAATGACGACGCTGGTGATGGAACTACCACTGCTACTGTACTGGCACAATCCATCGTACAGGTTGGATTGAAAAATGTTACTGCAGGTGCAAATCCAATGGACCTCAAAAGAGGAATTGATAAAGCTGTTATCGAGGTGGTTAAATACCTTCAGAGCCAGTCAAAAGAGGTTGGAGATGATAACCGGCAAATAGAGCAGGTAGCTACCATTTCTGCCAATAATGAAGCTTCAATTGGTGCACTTATTGCAGAGGCCATGTCAAAGGTGAAAAAAGAGGGTGTGATTACCATTGAGGAATCCAAATCGTCAGATACATACGTGGATGTAGTTGAAGGCATGCAATTCGATCGCGGATACATCTCTCCTTATTTTGTAACGGATACTGAAAAGATGGAAGCAGTGCTGGAGAATCCTTACATACTGATCCATGACAAGAAGATCTCTACCATGAAGGACCTTCTTCCTGTCCTGGAAGCCACTGCCCAGAATGCTCGTCCGCTGATGATTATTGCTGAGGATGTGGATGCAGAAGCGCTGGCCACACTGGTGGTTAACAAACTTCGCGGATCGCTGAAAATTGCTGCTGTAAAAGCTCCGGGTTTTGGTGACAGGCGTAAAGAGATGCTGGAAGACATTGCCATTCTTACCGGTGGAACAGTTATTTCTGAAGAAAAAGGATTGAAACTTGAGGCCACCGAATTGGAAATGTTAGGACATGCTGAGAAGATATCCATCGACAAGGAGAATACCATCGTAGTAAATGGCGGTGGGGAAAAGGCAATGATCGATGCAAGGATTGGACAGATCAAGAAGCAGATCGAAAATACCACATCTGATTATGATCGTGAAAAGCTGCAGGAGCGTCTGGCCAAGCTGGCTGGTGGTGTTGCTGTAATTTACGTGGGTGCTGCTTCTGAGGTTGAAATGAAATCTAAGAAGGACCTCTTTGAGGATGCATTGAGTTCTACACGTGCTGCAGTAGAAGAAGGAATCATTCCCGGTGGTGGTGTTGCCTACCTGCGCTCTATTGAGAAACTGATAAAGTTCAAAGGTGCCAATGAAGATGAGAATACCGGTATTGCGATCGTGAGAAGGGCACTGGAAGAACCTCTTCGCCAAATCGTCGAGAATGCTGGTCTTGAAGGATCCGTTGTAGTGAGGGCCATCATGGACGGTAAAGGTGATTATGGGTACAATGCTCACACCGAGAAGTTTGAGAACCTGTTTGAAGCTGGTGTAATTGATCCAACTAAAGTGGCTCGTATTGCACTGGAGAATGCAGCTTCCATTTCTGGCATGTTGCTGACTACTGAGTGTGCTATTGTTGATGTTCCAGAACCCGAGCCTCCAATGCCTGCTGGCGGTCCCGGTGGCGGAATGGGTATGATGTAGTCCAAATTACATCTATATATTTCAAGAGGTTGTTCTTTCGGGAGCAACCTCTTTTTAAATTACTATCTTTGCACTCTGAAAATTGAGAGCTCTTTATGGATCAAATACGAAACTTCTGTATCATTGCCCACATCGACCATGGCAAAAGTACCCTGGCCGACCGGTTGCTTATGAAGACGGGGACGCTGCACGAAAGAGATTTCCAGGACCAGGTGCTTGATAATATGGAGCTGGAGCGTGAACGGGGGATTACCATCAAGAGCCACGCTATCCAGATGGAGTATACTTATGAGGGTAAGGATTATATCCTGAACCTGATCGATACACCTGGCCATGTGGACTTCTCCTATGAGGTGAGTCGTTCCATTGCAGCCTGTGAGGGAGCCTTGCTAATTGTGGATGCCACACAGGGAATTCAGGCCCAGACCATTTCTGTACTCTATCAGGCCATCGATCACGATCTGGAGATTATTCCTGTGCTTAACAAAATGGATATGGATAGTGCCATGCCCGATGAAGTGAAAGATCAGATTGAAGACCTGATCGGGTGTGACCGGGATGAGATTATTGAATCCAGTGGAAAGACCGGAATGGGCGTGGAGGAGATCCTGGAGGCAATTATCTATCGGATACCGCCTCCTGAAGGAGATCCGGATGCACCATTACAGGCTTTGATCTTCGATTCGGTATATAACTCGTACCGTGGAATTTTTGCCTACTTCAGGATTATGCATGGAACCATCCGAAAAGGAGAGATGGTTAAATTTGTAGCTACAGAGAAGGAGTATGATGCCGATGAGATAGGAGTACTGAAGATGGGGCCGGAACCAAGGGCAGAGTTGGCAGCAGGCGATGTGGGCTATATTATCTCAGGAATAAAAACTTCTCGTGAGGTAAAGGTAGGAGATACCATCACCCATGTGGATCGCCCTTGTGGGGATATCGTTGAAGGATTTGAAAATGTAAAACCCATGGTATTTGCCGGGATCTACCCTGTGGATGCGGATGACTATGAAGATCTGAGAGCCTCCATTGAGAAGCTGCAGTTAAATGACGCTTCCCTTACATTCATTCCTGAATCTTCTGCGGCACTGGGTTTTGGATTTAGATGTGGATTCCTGGGTTTGCTACATATGGAGATTGTCCAGGAGCGACTCGACAGGGAGTTTAATATGGATGTAATCACCACGGTACCCAACGTTTCGTTTAGAGTACTGACCACTAAAGGTGAGATGATTGAGGTCCATAATCCATCCGGACTACCGGTTTCCACAGCCATTGATCATATTGAGGAGCCCTACATTACTGCCCAGGTGATTTCCAAGTCAGAATTTGTGGGTTCAATTATGACTCTTTGTCTGGATAAGCGGGGTATCCTGAAAAATCAGGTCTACCTTACCAGCAACAGGGCTGAGCTGACCTTCGAAATGCCCCTGGCTGAAATTGTTTTCGATTTTTATGACAAACTGAAGAGCATCTCCAAAGGGTATGCTTCTTTTGATTACCATCCCCACAATCATCAGAAAGCCGATCTTGTAAAACTGGATATTCTGCTTAATGGTGAGATGGTGGATGCCCTATCTACCCTGATTCATCGCTCCAACGCTTATGATTTCGGGCGCAGGATGTGCGTGAAATTAAAGGAGCTGATTCCCCGGCAGCAATACGAGGTAGCCATCCAGGCAGCCATCGGTGCCAAAGTCATTGCCCGTGAGACTGTCAAGGCAGTTCGGAAAGATGTGACCGCCAAGTGTTATGGGGGCGACATTACACGGAAACGGAAATTGCTGGAAAAACAGAAAAAAGGAAAGAAACGAATGCGACAGGTTGGAAACATCGAAGTTCCTCAATCCGCATTTATGGCCGTGCTTAAGTTGGATTAACAGTTTAAGGATTATCCACCACCAGTTTGTATCCTTTGCCGTGTACGTTAATGATCTGTACATTGGAATCGGATTTCAGGTATTTGCGAAGTTTGGTAATATAAACATCCATGCTTCTGGCATTGAAATAGTTATCGTCAATCCATATGGCTTTGAGCGCAAAGTTCCTTTCGAGTACCTGGTTTAAATTATTGCAGAAAAGCTTTAACAGTTCAGTCTCCTTGGTGGTCAGTTTTTGCTCTTTACCACCTCCGGATAACAACTGCTTCTTTGCATCAAATGTGAAGGATCCCACCTCCCATTTATCCTTATCACCACCCATGGTACCCTTGGTCCTCCTCAGAATTGCTTCAATCCTGAACAACAGCTCTTCCATGCTGAAAGGTTTGGTGATGTAATCATCGGCCCCAAGTGAAAAACCCTCCAGTACATCTTCTTTCGTGGATTTAGCTGTCAGAAATATGATGGGGATCTCACTATTGAGAATCCGGATCTCAGATGCAAGGGTAAAACCATCTTTTACAGGCATCATCACATCCAGCAGACAGAGATCGTAATGAAACTGTTCGAAGTGCCTGAATGCCTTTTCTCCGTTGGTTACCCAATCGGCTTCATAGTTTTTTGCCTGCAAATATTCCTGTAGTAACGATCCCAGGTTTTCATCATCTTCTGCCAAAAGAATCCTGTTTTTTATCTCATTCATAAGTGTTAATTTATATACTTACCCTAAAGGTAGGTGAATATCGAACTGAGAACCCTTATTGGGTTCACTTTTTAGTTTAATAGTTCCCTGGTGTTGCTCAACAATCAGTTTTACGTAACTCAGTCCCAGTCCAAAACCTTTCACATTATGAATGTTACCTGTGGGAACCCTGTAAAACTTATCAAAAATTCGCTTCTGATCCTCTTTACCTATTCCAATGCCGTTATCAATGACAGAGACGATGACCGATTCATTTTCATTGCGGGTGGCAATGCGTATTTCCGGAGTACTCTTCGTGTACTTCATGGCATTCTCAAGCAGGTTGGAGATCACATTGGTGATATGCATCAGATCGCCCCGAATCACAGTGTTGTCGGCTTCAGGAATAAACTCAAGCATTCCTTCCCTCTTATCAATCTGTAAGAGGAAATTCTGAGCTACAGTCTCAATAATATCGTGAAGATTGATCTCTTCCTGTTTTAATTTCAATTGGCCGTGGTCAAATATGGCCATTTGCAAGACTCTCTCCACCTGGAATCCCAGCTGTTTACTCTCTGCCTGGATAATACGTGAGATCTGCCCAAGATTTTTCTGCTCATCTGGAATGGAACGGTCATTCAGCATCTGTGAAGCCAGGCTTATGGTAGAAATGGGGGTTTTTAATTCGTGGGTCATGTTGTTCACAAAGTCATTCTTAATCTCCGACAGCCTCTTCTGCTTGAAAATAATATAGAGTGCCAGGGTGAACATGGTTATGATGAACAGGGTGATTAAAAGGGAGGATCCTGCTATCACTCCCATAGATTTACGTAAGTGCTCCCGTTCATTGGGGAAATATAGACTGATCAGGGTCGTTTTGTTGAACACTCCTCCGGGAAATAGGGAAGCCCGGAAATAGCTACAATCTTCATATTCATTAAACTGCTCGGACTGAAATATGGGTTTCTTACCCTCTTTATATACCGCATACTCAAAATCCATACCCACTCCACGGCCCGATAACTTCTCCTTCAGGAGTGATTCCACCTGGTTTCCCGAAATCCTTTCGGTAATCTCACCTTCATCAAACAGCATATTTTGTACGATCCTCTCCACGAAAGTCACCTGTTCCTCAACGCGTCTATTCAGCTCCATCCTTACCTGGTCGGGTTTCATTGCCGAGACCAGAATGGTATCCTTCATCAATTCATCCTCTCCAAGTATGACCAACACAGAGTCATTAATAAGCTCTACAGTCTGATTTTTTAAGGAGTGGTGAGGGGAGGTATATATGTAGGCCTGTTCCTCCATACCAACCTGGCGCTCTTCTGATTCCACATGGATCTTTTCTGATTCCACATGCATCTCATGGGTTTCCTCATAATAGTCATCTGTTTCTACCTGAATCTCTTCTGATTTACTGGCATCGTATGCGCTTCGTGCATCGATGTGGAAATTCCATACAGCCTGACTCTGTTGTTGTATAAGGGGAGGACGAATCTCATCCAGGATGCTGATTACTGTCTCATTCCTGATGAGCTCATCGGAAATCTCAGAAAGCACCTGGTGAACCAGCATATCAAGCTGATTCTCCTCGGCCTCCATGGAGTGTTTGATCCAGTATGCCTGAATGCCTATCATGGCCACCATAGCAAGGCTTAAGAAAACGGTCATTATCCAGAGAATGGTCCTGCTCATGGCTCAAATATAAGTCTCCTCACCGGTTCACGCAGAGTGTTTTAACATTCTTTAACTTCCTTTAAACCTATCTAACGATATTCTGAGATAGATTTGTCCCAACAATTAGAAGCAATCATATGAAAAATCGGATACCTTTATTTATGGCTAGCCTCTCTCTTATGTTTGTCTTTGGGATGAGCCTGGTGGCCCAGGAAAAAACTGAAATAACAGTTCAGGTGAAGAAGGACGGCAAAGTGGTCAAAGATACCACTTATCAGTTCGAAGATGAAGCTGAAGCGAAGCATGCAATTCAGATGATGGAGGTTCTAAGTGGAGAAGAGAAGCACATGGGACACTATAATTATACCATGGCCCACTCCGGCGAAGGCCATTCCAAAACTATGGTATTCATCTCTGAAGATGGGAAGAAAACTGAAATTAAGCACCTTGATGGGGATTCCCTGGTATGGATTTCAGAAGAAGATCATCCCCATGGAGAACATGTTATTGTGATGAAATCGGATGATGGAGAGACCGTTGAAATCCTGATTAATGAGGATGAAGACGGGAATAAGATTGTGAAAAAGGAGGTGAAGGTGATCGTTTCCGGTGATGAGCATGGAACCTGGCATGTGGATTCTGATGAGCTTCATGAAATTGATGAAAATGTATTTATTATAAAAGGAGATGGGGATGATGTTCTTGTGGAGATTGAGGAGATTTTGAAGGAGCATGGCGATGGGGAGAATGTGAAGGTGATAGTGATCAAAAAGGGAGAGGACCATGACAAAAATGAAGTAAAAGTAAAAAAGCAATAGCAGGCAGTTTGGTTTAGTTTTAGGGTTTATTGGTGTAAGCTGTCCGTCCTCCCGACGGGCAGCTTTCTTTTGTGGGTTATATGAGAATGGATAACTTGCAGGCAAAGCACCCCATTTGTCGCAGAAAAACTACTATAAGGTTCTGGGTCTCTCTCCGGGAGCCTCAGAGAAGCAGATTAAGACTGCTTACCGGAAGTTGGCACTAAAGTATCATCCTGACCGGAATAAGGCCCCGGGTGCTAAACAAAGATTCCATGAGATAACAGTTGCTTACGACTTTTTGTTGGAGCATCCTCATCGTGTAGAAGAGCGCGCCTCTACCTATGAAGACCGGATGGCTGGTGAGGTACTTCGCAGAGAACGGGAGCGAATGCAGGCGCAGGCCAGGGCCAGAAGGGAAAAGAAAAGGAGGGAGGAGGAGTACTTTAATCGTCCCGAATGGCATGATCCATTGCTTCTGCTTAAATATGCGGTGCGTGGATTTGCTCTTCTTTTTGCAACGGTGGCTATCATCTTTCCAGTGCTGCTGGCTATTTTCGAAGATCCTGCCAGTCTGGCCGGTACCTTCTTTTTTATAGTGGTGGGGGTATTCCTGATGGTCTACATCTACCAGCAACGATCCACCTGGTTTCGCCTGGGAAACTTTAAGACTTCCCTGAAAGATGTGAAGAGATATTTATCCATGAAATCGGTAAAGACAAGCAAAGACCATTGTTGTTATTGCCGGGATGCATTGGCCAATGGCAAATCCAATCGCATTGAATTGCTAAAGACCCTGGATATAAAAATCAGATCTTACGGGGCACTTAATCATGCTGCAAAGTATAAGAATAAGGTCAAAAGGGTGGTGATCCCCAGGAGCATGCGGGCTCAGTTTTTTCACCGGATGGCCACCCTACTGAAATTGGTCTCCATTATCCTGTGCCTGATTCTGCTTCCTTTTGAGAGTCTGTTGTGGAGATTTATAGCAGGAATGGTCACCGGTGGGGTGTTTTCCTTAATCGTACTGGGCCTGGCAGGTGTGCACTCCAGGGCAAGTTACCTGCTTACGCCAAGCCTGCTTATTAAGGGATGTTTCTGGTTGTTTGCACTCTTCAAAATAAGCATTGTTGGCCCGGGGTTCAATATACAGACCACTGGCTATGTCTATATTGTTGTAGCAGGGCTCCTTTTTCTACTGGATATGCTTTTTGACCTTATAATGGGCCTCTTCCCATTTTATCAGCGGCTGTTCCGCCCTCTGATTAAACAGGGAACTGTCCTGGATTCGCTGTATAGGGAAGGATACAGGAATTACCAGGAGCTGCCGGTCTATTCAGTGGCTTTCCCTCTGTTTAAGTGGATATTCTGATAGCTATTGTCTGCCTGATCACCAGAGTAGAAGGCGTTCTTTGTTGCGAAGCCTGGCCAGATCAACCGGAACACACATCCGGACCGAAGGAAGAGTGTTCACAGATTGCATAAAAGCGCTGATTTGATCTTTGTAGATTTCACCCTGGATATGTACCAGGAAATCCAGATTTTTCAGTTCATCCATAAAATAACCATTGTCCGACCGGTTCTTGATGATCCTGTAAGTGGCCATGGTATCTTCATCATCAAAAACGAAAATTGTAAACTGTTGATCTTCATTTAGCTTTGGGTGATAAAGTTCGAGGTCGTCAATCTTTTCAAAATTAAGTTCAAGCTCCTGGTTGATCATCCAGCAGAATTTGTAATCGGGTTCATCTGCAACAACTCCAAGGAGACAAAAGTCCTCCTCTATGGCCATTTGAAGTTTATGCTTCTTTATTGCCATGGATTAAAGGTTTTGGTTGTGCTCAAGAGCCTTTTTGGCCGCCTGTTGTTCGGCTTCCTTTTTAGATCCACCTCTGCCCGTTCCGCTGGGAAGTCCTTTCAGTGAAATGGTAGATATAAATGCAGGCGATTTCTGACCTGTAATGTGTTCATCGAAGCTTTCGAATACAATCTCAATCCGATTCTTCTGCGCCCATTCGATGATCCGGCTTTTATAATCGGGATCCTTCTTCACAAGCTGCACCAGATCGATATGTTTTTGCATGATCTTACGGATAAAAAATCTTTTTGCTGCCCTATAACCCCGGTCGATGTATATGGCACCTATCAATGCCTCAAGGGCATTCCCATACAGGTGTTTTGATTTGTTACCCGGAGATCCAATTTGCATGATCAAATCTGGGATCTCCATTTTAGCCGCAACGAAATTTAATGTTTTCCGTTTTACAATTCGGGCACGTAATTTGGTCATAAATCCCTCATCACCCTCCGGGAATCTTGTATAGAGGTAGTCGGCCACGATGGCATCCAGCACTGCATCACCCAGGTATTCTAAACGCTCGTTGTTAAGTCTAACCCCGGAAGGATGTTTTTTAAGGGCTGATTTTGGAAGAAAGGCAAGTTTGTAATATGAGGTGCGGCGGGGTAAAAAGCCCAGCATGCGTACCAGATCCACATAGAACCCACGGTTCTTCAATCCTTTAGTCGTTATATTTCCTGAATACCGCAGAGGTATTATGCCCTCCAAAACCAAAAGTATTACTCATGCCAATATTAACCTCGCGTTTTTGAGCTTTATTAGGAGTCAGATTAAGTTTAGGATCAATATTTGGATCCAGGGTCTTCAGGTTAATGGTCGGAGGAATGATGCTATTTATGATCGACAGAATTACCGTTATAGATTCGATGGCGCCTGCAGCACCCAGGAGGTGACCTGTCATCGATTTGGTGGCACTTATATTCAGATTGTAGGCATGGTCTCCAAATACACGCTTAATGGCTTTGGTCTCAGAAAGGTCACCCAATGGAGTGGCCGTGCCATGCACATTGATATAATCTATCTCTTCGGGTTTAATCTTAGCATCCCGCAGGGCGTTGGTCATAACCAGCCTGGCACCCTCTCCTTCGGGATGGGGAGCAGTGAG
>Ga0164313_10000662_pt1 | contig 28527 bp, 29 predicted proteins | sample GuaBasSedimGuay4_FD_113735 | JGI IMG/M metagenome (GOLD analysis project Ga0164313, IMG submission 113735) | Subseafloor sediment microbial communities from Guaymas Basin, Gulf of California, Mexico - Guay4, Core 4569-4, 0-3 cm | ecosystem: Environmental > Aquatic > Marine > Hydrothermal vents... | reverse complement strand
TGGAGATCGAATCTCCCACGCCGCTATGCGCAACATGATGGCCTGCACAGTCACCGGTCAGGGTGTGGGGGTAGCCTCGGCTCTTTCTATCAAAGACGGTGTTAAGTCTGCTGACGTAAATACCCAGAAATTACAGGAGTCCTTGCAGAAACAAGGGGTTCGTCTGTCCTGAATATTTCCTGTAAAAATACTGGTCAAAAACAAAATAATATACGGGGCCAATCTCATTTCATGAAACTGAAACTTGCCTATGGGCTGTCTGGATTAACAATTAATCTGCCTGATAATTGTGATATTATTGCGCCAAGATTTATTCCCGAGCTACCGCGAATTAAGGAGCGATTACTACATTCTCTGCGTCAACCGATCTCCTCTCAACCTCTTCACCACCTAGTAAAAAAAGAGGATAAGGTTGTGATCGTGCACACCGATATCACCAGAGCAACCCCAAACAAACTAATCCTGCCAATTATTCTGAATGAATTAGAGCAGATCGGCATACCGCAAAGCCAAATTACCCTAATCAATGGATTGGGCACCCATCGAAAACAAAATCATTCAGAGATGATTGAACTGTTAGGAAAGAAAATTGTTGAAAACTATCAATGCCTACAACATGATCCGGATAATCAGCAATTTCTTAAACCAGTCCGGACCGAAGGGGGAAATCAAGCTTTGATCCATCGGGTTTACCTTGACGCGGACGTAAGGATCTTGACCGGTTTCATTGAACCACACTTTTTTGCCGGTTTCAGCGGGGGCCCAAAATCAGTCCTTCCAGCCATTGCCGGGACAGAAGCCATCCACCATAACCATAGCTCCAGAATGCTTTCTGATCCGCAGGCCACCTGGGGAATTACCCGTGGTAATCCAGTCTGGGAAAATATGCTGGACATAGCCCAAGCCACCAGGCCAACTTTCATACTCAATGTGGCATTAAATTCTGATCACCAGATTACCGGTGTGTTTGCTGGCGATCTTGAGCAAGCTCACCAACAAGGCTGCCAGTTCGTTAAGGATAATGCGATGATTAAGGTCAATGAACCCTATGACATTGTCATTACATCAAACAGCGGGTATCCTCTCGATCAGAATCTTTACCAATCAGTTAAAGGAATTAGCACCGCGGACCAGATAACAAAAAATGGCGGTACCATTATTATCGCTACTGCCTGTTGTGATGGTCTGCCAGAAAGCGGAAACTATTCGAGGCTACTAGCAAGCTCCAGTTCTCCGACCTCTCTGCTTGAGAAACTCTCGGTCTCCAAACAGGTTATTCAGGAGCAGTGGCAGGTGATCAAACAGCTTAAGGTCCAATATAAAGCCGACGTCTTTGTGTACAGCGATGGACTTTCCGATGAACAAATCTCTCAATGCTTTTTATTACCCTGCCACGACATAGAAAAGACTGTTTCTACTTTGTTAAATAAGTATGGTTCCAAAACTAGAATCTGCGCTCTTCCCCAAGGTCCTCAAACCATACCATATCTTGATTATTAACCAAGAAAAAATGTGGTTATGGTTTCCAGATCCGTAACTCATCCTCGTCCTATAACCACAACACACAAAAAATACCCGGAAATTCTACATCAAGAAAATTAGTTTTCAATTCGGGTTATACCAGCCAGATGGATAAAGACAAAAATATCATTCAAAAATTGTTTGATACTGCTCATCAATCTGCCGATCCAACTCGATTGATTCAGAATGAGTTTCCTTCACTTTCAGAAAGAATAAAACGCGTAAATAAAGTCTTTCTTCTTGGAGCAGGCAAGGCAGCTCTAGAGATGACTCAAGCTGTTTATGAAGAAATGGGAGATAAAATTTTTATGGGAGCAATCGCTTGTGTTCCCTCTAGGTTGAATTCATTACCACATCAGGTATCAAGGAATCTTCCATTCGAAGTTTATCCAGCTAATCACCCGCTTCCAGATCAGCGAAACTTGCTGGCAGCAAACAAGATTTCAACTGCTGCCGAGCAAGCAGACAGCAATGATCTAGTCCTCCTGTTGCTGTCAGGAGGCGGGTCAGCACACTTATGCTTACCAGTTTCGGGCCTCTCTCTCCCAGTATATCAATCACTTATTGAAAATTTATTGAAAGCTGGGGCACCAATCCAGGAGATTAATATTGTCAGAAAACATCTCGAACAACTGAAAGGGGGTGGATTGTTACGGAAAATCTCTCCTGCTCGAGTTCACACGTGCATCCTTTCAGATGTGATTGGAGATCCGCTGAACGTGATTGCATCCGGCCCTACTGCAGCAGACCCCACAACATTTGAACAGAGCTGGCAAATATTAAAAAAATATGGAATCCGGGTACCAGCAGCTGCAGAAAAATACATACAAAGAGGCAGAAATGGGTTGGTTCCAGAAACAATTAAAGAAGGAAATCCGCTTCTCAAGTTGGCAAGTTACCAAATTATCGGAAATAATTATCTCGCAACTCAAGCTGTCAGGGCAATCCTCCATAAGTGGGGGTATTTAATCGCTCATTATGAAACCGATGTCGCAGGTGAGGCCAGAGAAGTTGGAAGAAGATTAGGAAGGCTTGCTGGCCAGCTTGCAAAGAAGACGAAGCGGGCAACAGCCATTATTATGGGCGGAGAAACAACTGTAACTGTGCAAGGAGAGGGACAGGGGGGGCGAAATCAGGAACTGGTCCTGGCTGCCGCAATAGAAATCCAAGGCTTGGATGATATTCTGATTGCCAGTTTTGCGACGGATGGTATGGATGGGCCAACGCCAGCCGCAGGTTCGTATGCAACAGGCTATTCCTGTCAGCGGGCTCATATTCATGGTATGGATCCATTGTTCTATCTTGAAAATAATGATAGCTGGAACTTTTTTAGAAAGCTGGGTTCCCTTCTAAATACCGGGCCAACTGGAACAAATGTAAATGATATTTCTATTGCCTTAATCAACCCTGTTAATGTTCAATCATAATCGCTTTTTAACCGCACAACAACAAACCCGAGCTTTGTCTCACATGGTTATTCTGAATCAAGTAAAGTAAAAGCTCCATTAAATGAAAAAAGGGGAAAGCATTGACAATTAGGAGCCCCTTACACACCAGGAGCTCCTAACTAGTCTCTTATTCACTCTCTACTCTACCGGTACCACCTCCATTTCTTCTGCTTCATCCAGTATCTCTGAGGCCAGTGCCTGCAGCGCCGCTACATCCTCTTCAGGTACATGGCTCGCCTGCCAGAACTTCTCTAACAGCTTGGCAGGTGTCATTTCCCCAACTACCTGATCCTGAGGAAGGCGAATGCGCTCCTCCATCTGAGGTCGTTTCACAAGATGAAATTCAAAGGTATCTGCAGCATACTCCTGGATTGCCTTATCACCGATCAGAGGAGCCCAGGCTCGGGGATATTCCAAAACCAGCCTAACAATTGCGTCTTTCATTACCTTGGGTTCAGGTAAAGCGCCTATCGCCTGGCCAGTGATATCCTCCTGATCGGTCACCTCCAGATGTCGATCATGGAATGACCGAATGCTTGAGAGCTTGCGCCACTCATATTTGGTTTTCCCTTTATCCACATTCGCAATGACAAAGTACTTATCATCCTTGACCTCCCCGAAATCTACCCGTTCGATGGATCCAGAATAGATCACCGGGGGGTGTTTCTTTTCGTTGAGATCCTGAGCTTTGTGAATATGACCGAGGGCAACATAATCCAGGCGCGGATCAGCTACCATGGATTTCGGCAGGACAAAGTCCTTTCCAAGCAGCACTGTGCGTTCTCCCCCATAGACAGCGCCTTCCACTGAAGCATGAGCCGTCAGAATTGTTGGTAATGCTGGATCAGCCTTATCCATCCATTTCTGTAGAACATTGGAAAGGCGTTTTTCCATTTCAGAGTGTAATTCATTCAAGTTCCGGGTCTGGAGATTCAGGTAAGCCATCAATCCTGAGCGGGAGACCCAGGGAACAGCCAGCAGCTGCAGATCAACCGTTTTCCCTTTAGCACAGAGCGTTGAAAGCTCCTTCAGTCCCAAGAATATGGGTTTATCCACAACCAGAACGTGGGGAACGCCGAGCGTGCTGAACACTTCCAGAGCATGAGCTCGTGCTACAGAGGGTGACACATCATGATTGCCAACCACAAGAACAGTTGGAATCTCTGCTTTGGAAAGCTGCATGATCCTTTTCCCCCACTCTCTCTGGAATGTGGGCGCTGGATCCCTGTTTTTATAGGCATCGCCAGCAAAGATAACCAGGTCTACCTGTTCTGAAATAGCCGTATTGACAATCTCATCAAGTGATTTGAGAAAATCAATCACCCTCATAGGTAATCCTGTTGCAGAATCCTGCCGGCCGTAGTTCGCCATATCAATGTGGGCATCAGCAAAATGTAGTATTTTAACCATAGGGTTCCTCCTGAAAATCAAGTGAAAACTCCCCTTCTTTTGTGGAATGTGGGATAGTGAGTCATCTGACAATTTGCCAGTTAAAATGAGGGTTCGTCCTCGTCTACATCACCGTTCCCGTTCGGGCTGCCCAGCATAATCAATTCCTGGACAACCACCTTCGTGAAATACTTGGTTTCCCCATCTTTTTCATAAGCTTCCGTCTTCAGCCGGCCTTCGATGTAGACCCGATCGCCTGATTTTAGATACTCCTCAACCACCATGGCCAGGCCAGCCCAGGCTTCAATGTTGAACCACTGGGTATCTTCAATGCTCTCCCCTTCCCTGTTTTTGAAGATCCGGTTAACGGCCATGCGGAACTTGGTGACTTTCTTGCCTTCGGGAGTAACTCTGGTTTCTGGATCGATTCCCAGGTTCCCGATCAGCTGTACTTTGTTCAGTCCTTTCATGAGATTTCTCCTGTCTAGAATATATTTAAAAGGTAGAGCCCCCTGCACAGAGGGGGCTCTACTGGTATAAGTGGATGATTTGGTTTGTTATCCTTCCTTTTCATCCTCCTTTCCAATATGCTTGGTGAGGGCAAGGGTGACAATCCCGGCGATCTCGACAATCACCGCATTGATCATCAAGTTGACAAACTCTGAACTCACCGAAACATGGGGGATTTCAAACGAACTGAGTAGGATCAACCCCAGCGTCAATATCGCTGCCGCCATCAGGATCCTGGAGAATGTGATCTGCACCTTATCCAATTCCTTTTTTGCCTCCAGCTCATGGCGCTTTTCTTCCAACTCCAAGGCCTGTTTGATTAGCTCTACCTCGAACCCGGACACGGTTGGATAACCCTCACCCAGCTCTACAGCGTGAGCTTTATCGCCCTTGATGCAGCGGCAGAACACATTCATTTTCTTGCTGATCTTCGTCCAGATACTCATGATCTCCTTCTTTCTATTTGTCTATTGGGGGCCAGAAATAACCCACGCGCGGATTAACCTCTAAATTAAATGTGCGACCTCCTTTCTCCAGTTTCGAAACTCGCCCTTAAATTTATCTCACCGAGACAGCCGAGCCGGTGGGCGTTTTTTCAACCGCAAGTTGGGTGGAAAAGGTGTCTTTGAGTTGGTCTATGTGAGTGATCACCAGGATTTTTTTGTAGTCGTCCTTGACCAAATTGATCGCTTCGGTGAGCCGTTGCCGGCCAATCTCATCCTGGGATCCAAATCCTTCATCGATCACCAGGGTCTGCAGGCGGGCGCCGGCACGCTGAGCCAGCACATGAGATAGTGCCAGCCGGATTGCAAAGTTGATCCGGAAGGATTCTCCACCTGAAAACATCTCGTAGTCACGAATGCCGGCCCGGTCCTGAATTTGGATATCCAGGGTTTCTTTGAGATCTGTTCTCTTTTTGTCTTTGTATTCCCGCTGGGTGATGAACTGGATTGACATTGCCCCATTGCTCAACCGTCCCAGGATCTCGTTGGCTTTGAGCTCGATCAGGGGTAAGGCTTGCTCTATGAGCAGTGCCGGCACCCCGTTTTTGCCAAAAGCAAGCTCCAGCTGTTTGTGCAAACGAACCTTTTCACGGAATGATATAAGCTCCTGATCCAGATTTTCAAGGCGCTCTTTCTGGGTTTTGAGCACACTGACTTTTTGCTGAGCAGCTCCTACCTGTCTCTGCAGGATGTTCTCCTGTTCTTTGCAAGTCAGTAGCTCTTGTTCTGCTTTTTTCAAGTCAGGGGCGTGAGCAATCAGATCATCCAACATCGAAATGCTGTTCTTTTGTGCCTGGGTCAGCTCATCAAGCTCTTTGCGTTCGGTTTCGATGGCGTCTGTGATGTCAGCGATATCCCTCTCTAAAGGAGCCAGGGCTGCTTTGGCCTTCTCCAGTTCCTGCATCCTGGCCTGGTAGGTTTCCCCCTTCTCTACCTGCTTGCGGATCCGGTCATGTTCAGCGGGGTCATAGCCGATGTTTTTGAGCTCTTTGTCGATCTTGGCCAGGGCCTTGTGTGCTTCTGGGGCAAAAGTTTCATTATCAAGTTGATCCTGGATAGCTTTCAGGCGTTTTTTGCCTTTCTTGTCCCAGTCTTCCTTTTGTGATAATAGCTGGGTGAGCTCCAGATTGTGCTTTTCATGCTCCGTGGTCAGTGCCCGCAGTTTCTTGTTCGCAGATGCGAACACCTTGATCTCTTCCTTCAAGGAATTGACCTGGTCTTCAGCTTCTGAAAGAACCACCTTGTTCTCACGGTAGCGATCGCCCATCTCTTTCCCTCGGGCTTTGAGGTCATCGATCAGCTCGCTGCGCTCCTTTTTGGGCATCGGCTGGCCGCAAAGTGGACAATCCACTCCACCAGCTTCATCCAGATCCTGGATCCGTTTCTCCAGCTTCTTCATCTCCTCAAAGAGCACCGGGTTATCAGCCCTGGCATCTGCCAAGCTCTGCTGAGCCTCTTCCAGCTGCTGCCGCTTTTGTTCCAGCACCTCAAGTTCTTTTGTTGTCTCGCTGGTTTCAGCTGCGATCTCTTCGAGTCGATCCTCCAAGCTGGTGATCCGGTCAGAGGAATCCTCAAGAGAGACCTTCTCTGCCTTTAGGTTCTCCAATTCCTGCTCCAAGCGAGCTTTTTCGGAAGTTATTTCAGCCAGGGGCTTCTGGCGCTCCCTTTCTTCAGCCAGAAACTTTTTGGCAGTCTGATCCAGGGCCGCCAGAGCCTTTTTATCCTTTTCCCATTCAGAGAAATCCTTCTTGATCTGTTCTTCTGCGTCCATTACCTCGTAGTAGGACTCCTGCTCTTCGGTCCTGGGGATCAGCTTTTCGCGGAGATTTTCGAGTTTCTGCTGTTTTTGCTCAACCTGACGGTCCAGATCATCACTAATCTGAGCCTGGTCTGCGATCGACTGGTGGTACTGCTCCATCTCAGATAGCTCCTGCTCTTTGCGGGTCCTTTCTTTCACAGACTCCGCCAGCTCCTTTTCCAGACCTCCCAGGTGCTGCCTGCGTTCATCTTCTTCGGAGAGTTCAGAGCGAATCTCTGCAGCACGCCCCTCTATTCGGGTTATTTCAGACTCGGACTCTCGACGCTTTTGGAAAGTCTTTTTGCGGTAGTCCTCCCAGATACCCAGGTTGAGGATCTGAGAAAGGATCCGCTTGCGATCACTGGGATTGTGCTGGGTGAACTGGTCTGCTTCCCCCTGCAGGAAGAAGGCTGCGTTGATGAAAGTCTCATAGTCGAGGCGCAGGATATCGGTGATCTTCTGGTCTGTTTCCCTGAGGGAGCTTTCTGTAAGCGGCCGCCAGCTGCCATTTCCCCCTTCATGAAGATGAAACTCAACAGCACTGGTCTTCCCCCGGGGATTGGTACGGACCACCCGATAAAGATTGCCCTCATATTCAAAGGTAAAGGCAACCTGGGCGGTTTCGGACGCCAGATTGATGACCGATTCGTCATGCTTGCGAGCTCTTCCAAATAGAGCCCAGGTCATCGCGTCCAGGATAGACGATTTGCCGGCCCCGTTCTGACCAGAGATACAGGCCAGGTCGAAACCGGTGAAATCGATCTCCACAGGGTCCTTGTAGGAAAGGAAACCTGCGATTTCAAGGGATACAGGGATCATATAATCCTCCTGGTTAGGTCTGCATTAAAATCAAAATCCCCAGCTCAATGATCAGCTGGGGAAACTTGTTATTTGATTGTTATTTTGGGGTTATTCAAGCCACTGAACCCGGCCCGGCCAATCTTCAGCATCTGTTTCAGACAATAGCTTACCCAGAGATTCGATGAGACTTGACAAGGACCAACTAGCCTGCGCAGCAAAAATAATTCTCCCATACTGCGGATGTTGTTTACCAAGCACTATGAAATCCCGGATATTGAACGTCAAAATACAGCGTCCCTGGGCGGTAGCTCCCAACAGTTGGCGTTCATCAGTGGCATCACGAGGCATCCACTGATTAGGGGTTCGGGTAACATCATACCCTTGACCCAGAAGAGCTTTATGGAGGGATTTACTGGACGCATCCGCATCCAGGTGGAGTTTTGGCTTAGGCATGCTGGGCCGCCAATTCACTTTCGGCAGAGATAGCCCGGTCGATCTCTTTTTGGTGCACCTGATAGAAATCTAACGCTTGGTTGATTGATTCAAGATTTAGATCATACTCTTCGGCTATCTTTCCAGCCTCCATCCCCCACTGCTGTGCGGCAATGACAATCGTCTGGACCCGCAGCCCGGTTCCCCGAATCACAGGAACAGGTATTCCTGCTGCTCCGCGACGATAAGTGATATGGGGAAAATCCGGATCATCCAGGTTCTGCTTCAATGAGCCTACCTTTTCCGCCACAGCCCACATGATGAACTTATTCAGGGATACATTTTGTTTTTTTGCCCAGTCTTCTGCCTCTTTCTTTAAATTAAGCGGCAAGCTTAGTGAATATCTATTCATGGTTCCTCCATCGTATATGATGTCGTATACAACATCATATACGACATCATTTATATTGTCAAGCTGTTTGGGGAAAGGATTATATAGTCGCAGCTAGTCACAATCATTCATTGGTTAGACCCTCGCCCTTTCTTGGTTATTTCATACTTTCTCACATGCTCAGATACATAGGTATAACCCTTGGGAAGGATGATACCCTCTTTGGCAGCCTGGAGCTTTTGCTTCTTGCTGGCTTTCATGCCCTTGGGCAACTTGCGAAGATGGCTGGTAACTCCAACCTCAGCCAGAAAAGTCTCTAATAGGAAGGGAGGAAGCGGAATATCCTCGGCTATCCTCCAGAACACCAACAGTGTCTTAAGTAAGACTTCAGGGAGTTTATCTTCGGAGAGAGTTAGCCGTCCTTCCCCGTAGATCATCTTTCCCTGAACCAAGCCCTCCTCGCCAGCACCCCCAACAAAGGCTTTTTCATGTAACAGCGCATTGAGGAACACCCCTTCCGCAGGCAACTTCTCATTTTCTTCGTCGGAAATGTCATCAGGAACGAACACGAGCATCACATTGTTCGCTTTTTGGGCTATATATCCTACAAAGGCAAACTCCCCCATTCCGTACATGTTTCCTCCTTATCCTCAGGTAAGGGGGGAGGATATCTATACCTTATTCTAAACGATATCCTGTCTATTCTTATTCCTTACCAGTAAGGATAGCCAGCTGCATCCATGCTGTCCTGGTATTCCGTTACGAGCTCTTCGTCATAATCCTCTGAAGAGTCCTCGAACAAACAAGGGTCAGGGGGCAGTTTGGGCCTGGCTCGTTCTTCTGCCAAAATCCGGTCAATTTCCTCTTTTGGGAGAGATAAGATTTCTGGTTCGGATTCTGCTGCTTCCTCCACTTCTTCCACTGTTTCTACTTCTACTTCGGTTATTTCTACTTCTGTTTCATCATAGGTAATCGTTGACATGGTTATCTCCTTAAAGAATAGGTAGACTAAAAGCCTGCCGCAGAAACTCTCTAAAGCAGTCTCTTAAACAGGCTCTTAATCTTGAGTTTGGTTTTTAGTTGAGGTTGATCAGGGGGTGATCATTCGCTTTTTTGGGATAGATCCTGCGTACAGATACACGCCCTTTCTTCTTGTACAGCTCGAGGGGAGACATATCTGCTGGAGGGGTGATCTCGTATCCACATGAGGAGACCCCACGCGTTCCATCACTATTGACTCTCTTGTTGAAGAAGGCAAACACAATGGAAGTGGCAGGGTCATAGCAATGGGCTTGCTCATCCATTTTCAAAACCCCCTCCAAACCTACCAGGTCTTCAAGGGTGTTCAGCATGTCAAGGGGAATATAGGCAGACATCACACTCCCGCTAATCACGCCCTCTCCTTCTGGCATCACATCCTTCAGCATTTCGGGCAGGGTATCCATCATAAACATGGCTACTACTCCCCTGCCCTGTTTAAGGTAGGCCTGGTAAATATCACCAGCAAGGTCATTCCAGATCTTCATGATGATCATCTGGTGAAGCTCTTTATCGTCGGGTAAGTTATCTATATTGGGCATTGTTTCTCCTTTTTTCCGTTGTTTTGATAAGAAAAAACCCCCCAGCCATCTTGCGCTGGAGGGTTTTAGGTAAGTATTTAGGGGACTAGATAAACGTGTGGATCCTGCCGGCGTTTTCAGGGGGGACGTAGCCGGCCGCACAAAAAGCCTTTTCCATGGTATCGAGATTTTCAAGGGCGATCTTCTGATATTCCTCGGGAAGACCGTAGCCGGTAAGCACTCTTTTGGCCTGCTCCAGCCTGACGAAGGTTTGAGCGTCTTTGGCATCTCTGCCCGTCTCACGGTAGACATCCACCAGCACTTCCCCGGGCAGAACTTCAAACCCATTATGGCTTTCTCCCCAGTACATAGAAAGGGAGTCATCTGTTACCGCTGTCAGCGCCAATGACCAGAGCTCGGCGTTAGAGATCACATGCTTGGCAGTGAAAGATGGGTCTCCGGAAAATACAACCTTTTCTCCGTCCGGTGTTGGCCAGACCATCACCTCTAACCCTGGTACAAATCCCCCGTCGAACTCCCATCCATCGCAGTACCATCCCTCCTGTTCTTTCCGCAGATTGATAGGCTGGAGGTTGGAGTTTTTCGCCTTGTCGGTTTTTGTAACCGACATTGGCTCAACGGTTTGCGCATTGATCAGTTTGCGCATAAACCTTTCACTCCTTGGGAAAGGTACTGCTGCATGAAGCACCCTGTCGTTTCGGACATAGACTGTATCGGTTTCAAGGTCGTAAACATATCCAAATCCCCCTTCCCAATCGATCGAAGGCTCATACAGGCAGGGCACTTTGAGACCGGTGTAGAATTTCTCGCGGGCTTTGATGACCAGGGCTGCAGGGATCTGGTCTCTTTTTACATCCTTTTCCAGCTGCACAGCGATTTTTTCGTAGTTGCCATTGAGAGGCAGATTATTGATATCAACATCTTTGAGCTGATCTAAGGCCCAGTCATCAAAGAACTCACTTATTTCGGCAATCACCTGATCATAGACCACGTTTCTGATCAAGCGATCTCGGTGAGGAAGTTGGGGGCGCAGTTCTCCAGGAACACTCTTGGTGTCCACCACCCAGATCCCTGGCAAAGAGATGTAGCGATCCTCGAGTTTGTACCCTTCCCAGACCACTTTGTCATACAGCCCGTAGAGCCATCCTGAAGTCTCTGAATGATGCTTGAGATACAGCCGCCCATAGGGAGTTTCTATGTAGTCTGCTTCGTCCAGGGGATTGGGGATCAGCTCTCCGTTGACATAGAAGTCAACACCTCCATACCCTCTAAGGGCATTTACGTTGGTGATATCCAACTTGATTCCTTCCACTGTTACCCGGGTGCCCTGGATTGATTCAAGCATGGACTTCTCTTTGACCTCGCCTGTCTCAAATAGGGACCCGGAAAGTATCAGCATCCTGCTGCCGGACTGGATCGTTACACGTTCAGAGAACGCCGGCGCTGCATAAATCCCCACTCCTGCAGGCTCGATAACTTCTGATCCCCAACCAGACTCGCCGATAGTTAACAGGCTGGTGAGATCGGTAAATCCTTCACCATCATCCTCAACCGTCAGGGTCTCAAAAGCATAGGAGACACAAATCGTTTTAGCCCCAGCGCGCAGTGCGTTTTGGATCAGCTCCTTGTAGGCTGCGAAGGGGCTGTCCCACATACGTTTGATATTTCCAACAAACTTGCTGGAAATGGTGACTTGATGTGTTTTCATAGTTTTCTCCTTTTTGTGGTATAAAAACGAAAACCCCACCTTGATTTTTGGCAGGGTTATTAACTTAGCGGTAATTTTTTCATGTTTATTTGTGTTTAGCTATCCTTTTTTCGGTTACCGCTTCATCAAGGTTAGATCGCATGATCGCTTTCAAGTAGGATGCGGTTCCATTGGGAATCACTGCCAGGTGATGGGCTGCAGTCAGTTCTGCTGGATAGCCCTTCCTGACACACCCCCAAACCTGGTTGATCACCTCTTGGGACGGTTGGAAGGGAAACTCCACCCTGCCCTGGCGAGTATAGAAGAAGTAAACTTCTCTGCCGTCAAGAGCAATACGCTTGTATAAAGCGGTGCGCTGAGTGGGATTGATCAGTGATTTGATCACTTTCCTGTCAATCAGCGGGATCTGCCGTTCCTCATTGTCCTCTTCCACCATGGCAAGCAGCAGATTTGAGATATAGCTGGCATGTCCATTGGGTGTGAAGCCAGCGATAACTCCCCCTCTGTCAGTGGCGTCATCCAGCGCGATAAGCGCCTGGTCCAGATAGTCTCTTCCAGTTCCTTCCCTGCTTGAAGAAGTGCGTCCGGGAGGTAAGATGGGCCCATCTAAAAGGACAACAACGCCCTCTCCTTTTTTCACCGCAACACTCGCAGCAAGATGAAGCTCTAAGGAAAATCGGACATTATCCACATACTTCCTGCCCCGAGCTGCTCGTGCCCGTAGAAGTTCGCCTGGTCTCAAAAACTCGGACAGGTACTTACCGGGCGGATCAGTAACCATGGCGTGAGCATATCCCCAGGGCAAGGGCTCAGCTGGATCCGGATAGATCTGTGACCCATCCACGGCGATGATCCTGGTTTCCTTGTAGTTCAGTTCAGGGTCAACTGACTCCCAGGGTTCTTCATCCGTGGGTAAAGCTCCCCGGTAGCCGAATGGATCTGGAAACACTTTCCCTTTGGCCCCCTGGATCAGGCTTTTCAGCTGTCCATGAGGATGACTGCGTTCATAGTCGATGGTATTGAGGCTTTCTCCAAGTTCTTCTAACCACATGGCTCCTCCTTGGGAGGGACCGATAGGAGGTAGAACGACAGCAGTGTGTTGGCCTCTGATCCCATCTCTGTGATGACAGAACGGACGAACGGATGTACCTTGAAATAGGTCATCCCGGTAAAAACCTCCCTGGCGATGGTCACAAGATTTACAGCGTTTTCAAGGGGGCGGTGCTTGTTTGGAGAAACTAGAAAAATCCTCCTTGGCCCCTTCCATATAGTCCTGAGCCACAAGCAAGATGCGGCCAGCAGCGCGCGACCCGCCTTTAGAAAACGATAGGTCCTGAACCAAAGAAGTGCAAAAAACACCAGGGACTTGACCAGATGGTCATCTGTGATCTCCGTTACCCCTTTCTGGGCATTGAGAGATTGAAATCTTTCCATATTTCACTCCTTTTCTTCTTGTTCTTTTTCTAGTCGTTCGATCTCTTCTAAGAGATCTTCATCCCGCCACTTTTCGATCAGCAGGTATACCAGAGGATACTGCTGGCCTTGCAGGGCCAAAATAGCGATCATCAGAATGGGATCCAGCTGGACTTCGCGTTCTCCTTCTGCATTTTCAGCAAGGAGAATGCCCAGTTTTTCCAGTACTTCTTCAGCTGAGGATCCCTCAGGGCAGAAATATTTTCGGGTGGGGAGTCTTTCCATGGCTACACACCCTGCCTGGCCATGATTTCGACCACGTATTGGTAGAGATTTTCCAGTTCGTCCAACTGCTCTTTGTGTTGAGATCGAGCCCGGTGGATCTTGGATAGAACCCTTTTCTGGTCTCCCCGCTGCAGCAGAGAAAAGATATCGTTGGCAAAGCTCTCAAATGAAGTGGTTTTTGCCAGTTCTGAAAGCCCCTCCTCTACCCGGCGCTGAGCCTGTCGGATGTGATATCCATTGGTCTTCTGTTCCCCGATACTGTCTTCTTTGAGCTGCTGAAGGGCTTCGATAGCCTCACCCAATTTGGGATTGGAGGGAGCCAGCTTCCGCAGTCTTTCCAGGCGAGTGTTCCAGGATTTGGAAACTGCCGAACTGATCTCAACCGAACCCTTGGCAGCCCTGATGATCTCATCGGCAAGTTGGGTAGTGGATGCAGAGATACGCTCCATAGCTTCCTGCATCTGGGAGATCTCCGGGCGCATCTGCGCAAGCATGAGCTCTTCTTGTTTGCGCCGCTTTTCTTTCAGGGTCTCCAGGCGTTCAACTTCTGCTTGTTTTTGGATCTCCACCAGCTTCATTTGCTCGGTCTCCTTGTTGGCCAGCACCCGGTAAGCAGCTGCCTTTGCGGTCATGGCTGCAACCTCTGCTTCCCTCATTTTTTCAACTTTGTGGGTGATCACAGGAGGAAGGGATTTAGAGACCAGTTCCATCTCCATTCGGATGTCGCGCTGGATCTCCTCACGGGTTGGGAACCTGCCATCGAAAAACGCCAACCCGCTATCCATGTAGTCCTGCAGATCTGGGCCATCCTGTCCTGATGCAGATAGATCCTCCCAGGCTGCTCGCAGAGACTCCCGGTAGTTTTGTTTTGCTTGCCAGCGCAGATCCTCATGAGTATCCACAAGAAACCTATCGCGAAGCTCTGCAAATTCATCGATATGGGCAGTAACTGCCCTGTTGAATGCCTCAAAACACTCCACGGGTACCCACCAGGCTTTGCGGGGTCCCTCCCATACCTCAATAGCCCCCTGGTCTTTGCACACTGTCCGGATTTTTGCTGCCTGGTTTCGCAGCGCATTCTGGATCTTTTCAGACACCAGGTTCTGCATGGTTGCAGTAAACACCTTGCTGCGGGGATCGTCCTCGGGGATACCCAGCTCCATCAGGTCTGTGGTGGATTGAAAGCGGCGCAGACCATAGGCGTGGATCAAGATCACCGAACCATCCATGCGTGCCTTGATCTCCCCATAAGGCAAAACCTCCGCTAGGAGCTGTGAGATCTCCTGCGGAGGCAGCTGAGCCAACTCCTCGTAGAACTGATTGTGATTGTTCATAGGTTTTTTCCTCCTTTTCCCGTAAATGAGGGAAAAATACAAAAAAGTGTCCCGTAACGGGACACTTTCACTAGCCGTTCTTTTTTTGATTACTTGGATTTATCAGGAAGGTGCCAGACCGGGATCATCCCTGTGACCGAATCTGCTGCAGCACTGAATTCCAGATTGCGCCCAGTTCTTTGATGGCCACCCATTTCTGGATATAGTTCATATCCAGCTCATCCCCCATGGTCTGGACAACTGAACTGATATCGCGGATGTGTTTGGTCTGTTGGCTGATACTGTAGTATAGCAGCTTGTAGACGATCAGATCCTCGGGTGTGTGCAGGTAGAGTTCCCCCAATCCAGGTCCCAGGTCAACCAGCACCCGTCTTTTGAAAGCTTTTTGTCTGAAGGCATCTCCCTTGCGCAGCAGGTACAGGTCAGCTTTATAGCCACTGGCCTCATGAATCGCATTCAGGGGCACATCACCCCGGCTGTCTTTAATGCGGTCCTTGATGACCTCTGCCGGCAAGGGCATGTCTCTTTTCGTCAGCGCTTCAGATAAGTTCTCCACTGCATCTGCCGGAATCTCGACGATCAAATCAAGATCACGAGTAGCCCTGGGTTCTCCCCAGGCCCAGGTCGCTACAGAGCCCCCAATCAGGTACGGGATATCGGATTCCGAGAGGGCATCAATTACCATCAAGACAAAGTCAGCGTAATCAAGGACATCTTCAGTCATGACCATTCCCTTCCCGGGAGCGGCGGTATGCTGACACCCCATGAGCCAGGTTGGTAATGGAGAGCCCTTGTTGGGCACGTTCTGCGGGACTGAGCGTTTTTGTAACGGCAACCTGTCCCGGATCCACCTCGGCCACGGCGCCTTTTATCTGCAGCACCACATCCTGTCCGATCTCCCCCTCCCCTTTCAGATAGTAACCGGGCTGCTCTTTCTTGCGGCTATAGGCCAATTCATAACCTGCTACCCGGAAAGAGTTCTTCACGACCTTCATATCCCGGTAGAAGATATCTTCCCAGGCCTTGTCTCCAAAACGCCCTTCCCCCAATACCATTTCCACCCTATTCATCAATCCCGAACGAGTCAGGTAGCGCTCCCTGGAGAGGATCTCTACCAGAAGCTTTCGCCTAGCTGTGACCACATCCCGCAGTGCTGCGTCTTCTAAAAGGGCCTGCTGAGCTGGCAAAAAGACTGCTTCCATGTTCTCAGTATAACCCCGTAAACCTGATTTGTCAATCAGGTTTACTACACCCCCAAATAGGGCACCATTAACCTGAGTACAATATTAAGACATCAACCCATAATCAGAGTCAAGCTTAATTAGCGAGCTGAGTCCGAAGATCTGTAGACTTATATGTAATTCTAAACTTTGTATTGCAAGACTTTTATGAGAATGCATACTCCCCCACTCCCGCTAAATTAATTTTCCCCCATTGCACTGATGATTTCCTCTTTTAGAGCGGACAGATCTTCTTGCAAGATCTTCCAAACAATCTCCAATTTTACATGATCATAACCATGGGCCACAATATTTCGTGTCCCAATGATAGATGACCACGGGATTGCAGGAAATTTCTCTCTAAATTCCTTGGAGATTTCATTTGCGGCTTCTCCAATTACAATCAAATTGTACAAAATGGCGTCCTGTGTCTTTTCATCCTCAAGGAATGTCTCGTAATCAGAAACCGAATATATCTCAATGCTGGAAATTGCATCTAGAATGTCCTGTAGCCTTTTCTCGTCTTTCATAAAGCTACCGCCTCGGCTTCAATTGATTCAACAAATTCCTCATCCTTTTCCCTGGAGAGTGCGAACGTTGGAACTACGTCAACGTCGATTCCCAAAAGCTGCTGTACATCATACTGAAATCCCCCCACGCCGAGGGCAGAGGCGTCAGCGGTCATTTCAATGAGGAAATCAACATCGCTTCCTGTGCGTGTTTCGCCACGTGCAACTGAACCAAATACATAGATGTCTTTTATGGAATACTTAGAGGCGATCTTTTTCAGTTGCGCTTTATACTTGCGGATCTCTTTAATATTCATAAGCCTCCTCGTTTAAATTATACTCTACACGCCATCAGTAACTTATTCATCACTAATAAGTTGATCGCATATCCCCCTTCACCAATCTAATCTTCAAAAGCAATGTCTCGTCTTTTGAGAGATTCCACTATCACCTCCTCTTCCCAATAACAGGGAAAGTTAATAAAAGTGACCCGTGACGGGTCACTTTTTCCTATCTTATAATTGGTAAAATCTAAGAAATGATCCGTCTAGTCTTTTTACTTTTCCCCATATTCATACTCAAAGCCAGCTTTTTCAAGCAGGGCAAACAAGCGCTTCCGGGCCGCATCCCACCCTACTTCGGTAGCCATTTCGCTGAGGTCCTTATGACCATCATAGCTGCCAATAATCACTCGTCCCTGGGGAAGCTTCTCTTTCCAACGTTTGACGGCTCGCTTGCTGGGGTCATCATCCTGGGACAGGAATCCCAGGTACTGCCTCTTTTCCAGTTCATCCACCAGGTGCCAGGCGATCCCCGTGCCGCAGGGAGATACACTGGGCACTCCCATCAGTTGGGCTGTGCAGGCATCCATGATAGATTCGTGAATGATGGTCGGCTGCCAACGGCTGAACCTATGCAGGCCCCAAATTACCTTGGGTAATCCTTTCAGGGTCAGGTATTTGGGGTTCTGATAGTGTTTGAGCCGGCGGCCAATGATACCAAGCACCCGGCCGTTGCGATCGAGATCAGGAAAGGCAATCCTGCCCTTCATAAACTCCCATCTCCGGCCGTCTTCGTTGACGTAGATCAGGCCGGCGTCAACTGCCAGGTTGCGATAGACCTTTTCAGGTAGCAGGGATAACATCACGCTCAGGTTACCGTTAGCAAAGCCGATCTTGCGAGTCCGAATGAACTCTTCGGTCAGGCCACGTTCCTGTAGATATCCCAGGGCTTCCTTGTCTTTGAGCAGGTTCTGATGGTATATCTCGGTCACATGACCCAGCAGGAAAAGGACGTTCTGGGAAAGCTCCTTTTTCTTTTCCTCTTTTTTGACAGGCTCGATCTTTCGCTGGGAGAAGTTCTTCTCCTTGAGAATGGACAGAACTTGTTTGAACATCCCCTTATTTCGGGAATCCCAGCTGCCCAGGCCAAATTCCATAGATCCCACAAAGTCGATGGCGTCTCCCCCGATATAGTCGTGAAAACAGAACCACAACCCTTGCTCGGGGTCAACAGAGAAAGATGGACGGGATTCATCATGGAAGGGACAGATAGCATTGACTCGTCTGTCCCCGGCCGATGTCACTTCGACCCCATAGGCCCGGAGCACTTCTAGTAAGTCGGGCTTTTTCTCCATAATATTCTCCTAGACCTGGATCACGCTGGTTTCGCGCATTCCCCGCAGATAAGGGCTGGGGGGTGACCCAGGTACAGTCAACGCCAATCGATCCTTGGCCCTCGTCATGCCCACAAAGGCAAGGTTCTGCTCTGTTTGTGGATCATCTGATTCAACCGGGATATTCCCGGCAATCCATCCTGGGATGATCACCCCCTGGTACTCTGCGCCTTTGGACTTATGGATTGTCGTGATCGTTACCCCGTCCTCAGTATATTTTACGCCCTCAATTTCCGTGCGTAAATAATCCATGAAGCGAGAGAGGGAATCAAACTCACCTGAGAGCGCTGCAAGCTGTTCAATCTCGTTCGCAGCTGCGAACACACCTTCTTTCATCAGTGTATCACGTAGGGGAACCAGAAGATCCTTGATGATCCAGGGTAGGCTGTTTCCGTCCCGGAACTTTCTCAGACAGTTCTGGTAGTAAACGTGGCGCTGATACATGCGCAGCGCTTTGGCCTGCTCTGCAGCGGCAAACTCATCATTGCTGATGAGTTTGGCCAACTCGTCCCAGGAGATTCGCTCCTTATCGAGCAGCGAACGGGTCAGCATGCCCAGAGCAGGTCCAGGAAATCCCATTGCCATATCCAGTGCTTTTGGGTCGGTTGGATATAGCGCCAAGCGGAGATGGGATAGTGCGCCCTGGACCACTTCGCTGGCAAAAAAGGATCCTTCTGCCAGGGGAACATCATAGTGGGTGAGCCCTCTTTTGATTTGGGCGTTGTTGCTTGATCTGGTGAGAACGGCGATCTTGTCCGGTCCAATTCCCCGCTGCTCCCATTCCTTGATAATGGAAGCAATGGTTTGAACAGTAAGGTGAACGCTGTCTCGGTTTGACTTGTAGATTTTGACTGGTATGCCCAAAGAATCTCTCGTGGAGAACATCTCCGATGCATCAGGGCCGGCCAGATGGATACTGGAAGAGACAATCTCTGGCGTGGAGCGGTAGTTTTCCCGGATGGTCCTGATGGAAAGGTTGTCGGGAAGAAAGTTAGAAAGAAGTGCCCAATCAGCGCCCCGGAACGAGTAGATCTGCTGTGAGGGGGAGCTGTACAACTCCGTGATAGGCAGAAATGGGGCCATCAAGGGGTATTCAAGACTGGGATTGAGTAGGATAGGGGCAGGACGTCATACTCCATATTACTATGGAGCGATCTTCCCACCCCCTCCTCCGAACCGGACGTGCGTCTTTCAACGCATCCGGCTCTCCACAAGATAAGTGTCCTGTATCCAGCGTTGTATATACTGGAGGACATAAGAGAGAATTGTAACTAGGCCGTGAGGGATTCGTAGATCTTACTTACGAAGCCCGGCCATGGCATTTTAAGCAGAGAGTAATGAGATTACTATCTTCTTCAGCGCCGGGGGTTCCGGCTCGAAGGTCAATGTGATGGACACTAAGATTCTTCCGAGTTCCGCACACGGTACAACAGTGACCGTCCCTCTTCAGTATCCTGTTTCGTGTCGCTCGCCATCCAGCTCCGTACACACCTGATACTTCAGGTATTTCAGGGATAGACGATTCAGACCTCGGTATGTACCTTGTTTTCTTCTTCAGAGTTTCCACATTACCGGGAAGGTAAGGATTCAACCCTTTGAAGAAGGGCACATATTCGATAGGGATCTGTTGGAGACTTCTGAGTAAGATTGCTCTCTTTCTGTACTCTTTCCAGATCCCGAACTGTCTACCTTTATACTTCCTATCAGGTGGCCAAGTGCTCAGTTGCCTGGGGAGAAACCGTTTGAGATATGTACCTCTTTTAGTTGCTCTCCGGCCTTCGAGTCTTAAGGCTTTCCTGTAGGCAGTATGCCAGATGTAGTGATCTAAATCTTTGAAGACCTTTTTGGAACTGACCCATTTGTAATACTGACCCCATCCCTGAATGAATGAGTTGAGACTCTGTATCATGTAAGGTTGGTATCCGTACTTCTGGATCACAATTTCCAATCGAGCTTTGAAAGCGCGTCTAAACCTTTTGATCGCTGTCTTAGAAGGTCGGATGAGAGTCCTCGTATCGTAGCGTCGAATATTGAATCCGAGGAAGTCGTAACCACGCTTGATGTGCGTGATTGCTGTTTTCTCCTGGGATAATTCGAGCCCTAGTTTGTCCAAAAACTCTGTTATCCGTTTTTTCATCCATCGCGCATCCTCTTCGGTTTTGGTAACAATGACGAAATCGTCAGCGTATCTAACCAAGAAGACGCGTCTGGGAGCTATCCGTCGGGTATAAAGCCCTCGGTGATCGTACATTTCTGCCACGAACTGATCTAACTCGTTGAGAAAGATGTTCGCTAACAAGGGGGAAACAATCCCTCCTTGCGGGGTTCCTTTAGATGGTTTATGAACGACTCCATCCTCTTCGACATATCCTGCGGAGAGAAAATGTCCGACAAGCTTTATTACTCGCTCGTCTTTGATTTCTTTCCTAAGGACACGTTTCAGATTCCGGTGATCGATCTCATCAAAGCAAGCTTTGATGTCTCCTTCTACTACCCAATCGAACTTATAGCGACCATGTAAGTTCCAGAGTCGACTTGCGGCGTGATGGGTAGAACGGTAGGGACGGAAGCCGTAGGAGTGCCGGTAGAACTTACCCTCATAAATGGGTTCCAGTATCAACCTTAGCATTTCCTGGACGACTCTGTCCTTAATCGTAGGTATCCCTAAAGGCCGCAACTTTCCGTTAGCCTTGGGAATGTACGTCCTTCTGACCGGCGTCGGTCGGTATTTCTTGCTTCGCAGCTCAGCGGTGACCTCATCAACCAGATCACTTCGTCGTTGAATGGACTCAAGGTCCCTTCTGCTGATGCCATCCATGCCTGGCGTCCGGGCTCCTTTGTTCCGAAGAACATTGGTTATTGCCACTCTGACCAAGCGTTTGGATCTGAGAATGTCATAGATCTTATCGAACTTTCCATTCTCAACACTTCTCTTACCGAGATTTTCTTGAACACGTTTCAGCCACACAATATCTGCGTCATATGTCGGAAATTTCATCAGCCGACCACCTCCCAAGATAAGTTTCCCTGGGGGCCGTGTTACAAGCTTCTCTTATAATCTTGCTGGATTCCTTCGCCCTGTGAACGGTTTTCCCGTTCTCCATGACCCGGTCGCATGACCAACCTAAAAGGTTGGTCAATTCATCGGGTGACTACTACGAATCCTCCGCCACTAACTAACCACATCAACGTCAGCTGTCCAACCCGGATTTCCGGGTGAGTTAGTTAGCTTCCCACGTTCATGCTAGATTGTCTTTGCACGTTGCAATTAGGATCTTACTTTACACCGGTAGTTTGCCATTTCCGAATATCAGAAGGAAGTGGCCCGATCGCGTAAGCGATTCGATGACGTCAGCAAAGACAAGGCTGATGTCATTACTACAAACCGTCGTATCAACCAAGATTTCGACGGGCGAAGCTTACGATGCTTAATGCGTAAGTTCGTATGCCTATCCATATGCAACTTTTGAGACTAGCCCGGCCTATTGGAATTTTGGTTATTCCGCACCGGTACATTGTCAGGTGAGCTTCACACCCCAGGGCTGCTCGGCCCCGACGCGTGTCACCGTAGTCTGGGATCGGACTGAGTTTCCGATCTGCAAGCATTTCATCTTGCAATTCAATCTTGCACGCCTCGTGGCGCACTATCCTGAGCCTCATCAATGAATACCGCCTTGAACAGCTTCTCGATCTGGTGTTTCACCTGAGGAATATAGAGCTCCTTTGCCCCTCTCTCCAGGATGCGCGTGAAATCCATTTCGTTTCGCAGGTCCAAGAGATCCAGATACCTTTCCGCCGCCAGAACAACCTCGGGTCGAAAGGCCTCTTCTGGCATATTGAGTACTCGCATTTTTGTGAGTGCACTTTTGACTTCCTCCATTTCTAAAAAGGAATGTCCTACCTGCTCAATGGCTGCCTTGATCAGGTCTTCCTGGTCGCCTTCGGGAATGATTACCGGTGGATCCTCATTCCGGATTTTGCATCCCAGGCGGATGATCCAGTTGGCGAATCCATGGAAGGTATGGCCTTCCACCCTGCCCATGGTTCGCTCGGTGATGACAGCAGCCGCCTTGCGGGAAAAAGTGATAGCCAGGACAGCATAGGGATTTACTCCTCCCTGCAATCTGGCATTAATCTGGTTGCACAGATCTTGTGTTTTACCCGCCCCTGGTCCAGCCAGGGTCAGTCGTGTCATACATCACCTCCTTGTAGTGGTGAGTAATTAATATCCAAAAGCCCTGTCCAGATTTCTACAGGGCTTTTTTGTACTTATTCACTTTTTTCTATTTTATTTGGTCAAAATTCTGATGGTGTTTTACTCTCCCCTTGGTTACAGCCACTCAATGGCCAATATGTCTTCCAGTGGTTTGAATTCAGGATCGCCTGTGACTAGCACCGCATCCTGCAATTCTGTCAGCGCCGCCGCAAAGGCATCCGCATACGCCATTGGATACTCTGCCTTCAGATCGGCTGCTTTCAGGGAAAGCTTCTCTCCTGCATCGACAAAGTCAACTTTTGAGGATTCTAAGTTCGCCAGAATTTCGTGCACGTGGGATTTATCCCAGCTGCGCTGCACAATATAAGCGACCTCACCTACATTCACCCAGGTCATCATCACCTGAAGCTTTCCATCTTTCGCACCTTTGAGAATTTCAAACACTCGCTCATGCCCTGCTTCCTTGCGCAGGAACGCCAGAATTGCATAGCTGTCTAGAACAATTAGATTACTCAAGAGCAGCCTCCTCTTTGGTTTTATCGCGAGCCCGTTCAGCCAGCAATTTCTCCGTAAGAGAAGGACCAGCTTCAAGCATCCCGTGCAGCGCCCCTACCGGGTCGTCTGGTTGAGGAACAACAGCCAGAACCCCGCCATAGGCCACAAACTTAACCCGGGAGCCAGGTTTCAGTCCATATTCATCTCGAAGAAGTTTGGGAATCACAACCCATCCTTTTGAAGACATTTTCGCCGTAGTCACCTGTACCTCCTTTACTGCACTTGTATTACAATATACCATAGCTGTTATACTTATTCAAGTTCTTGTAATACTTATAAGATTTTTGTATATATTTGCTTGGATTTTCTTTTTGCACCCATTCCCCTTATTTCAGTTCATCTCCAAAGCCCAGGCCTTTTCGGTTGAGGGATTCAAACCTGTTCCCGCCGATAATGAGATGGTCGAGCACGGTCACATCTAAGAGCTTGCCCGCCTTGAGAATTTCACAGGTCAGTGCCAAGTCATCCGGAGAGCTGTCAATACAGCCACTGGGATGGTTGTGCACAATTATTATTGCCGCAGCGTTGTGTTTGATGGCCGGCCGGAAAATCTCCCCTATCCTAACTTGTGAGGAATTCAGAGACCCCCGGTAGATGGTGACAATCTTGATCACATGATTGCGTGTGTTCAGAAGAATCACCCGCAGTTCTTCTTGAGAAAGGGCAGACATCTCATACTGCACCAGATCGGCTGCATCTTCAGGGCAATGAATAACCACTGGCGCCTGATCTAATGGCTGGACCAGTTTCTGACCAAGATGGACGGCTGCCAGGATCCGATCAGAGGTAACTTTGCCAATCCCTTCAATATCTTCAAGGGGTGAATCTTTGCCAAGCCGGCACAGGTTACCACCACAGGATCTATACAGCTCATCCGCTATCTCCATCTGATTGTCCCCGCCAACAAGTAAGGCCAGCAACTCCCGGGAAGATAGGGCTTTTGGAAATTTCGCGATCTTATAAGAGGGTCTTTCCTCCACTGGAAGATCTGATATTTTTTGCAGCATAATATTCTCCTCTGGTTCGATATCGAACCGGGCTGATTAATCATTTGGTTGATGGTTTGGTTGGAGAAAATGGACGCTACCAACGAGAGAAAACTTGTTCAAACATCAGCTTTACACTCCCCCGCTCATCTGGACGGAGAGCTGAGATCACCCGGTCTGAGAACTCCTCACAATGAGGATTGGAAGCAAAGATCAACAGGGATACTAGACTGACACCAATATCTTTCCGGGTTTGATCCAGGTTTCTGAGAAACTCTTTTGGTGGTGGTCTGAATGACCCATCCGTCAGAAGCAGGACATCTGCTTTATTGAGGTCGGTATCGGTGCGGATGATCTCCAGTGCTTCTTCCAGCGGGGCATAAGGTTCAGTCCCGCCCCAGTAGCCAAACTCGATCAGCTCGATCAGTGCCTGAGGTGACGGCTCAGGTCCTAGATCAAAGACTTGGTACTCACCTGGGCCCGAAAACGGAATGGCCACAAAGCGTCTATCTTCTTCCCGGGCTGCCTTCATTAGGGAAAGCGTGATCGCAGCCAGCACCGAATGAAAGGGCTGGATCGATCCTGAAGTGTCGTACACAAAGACAAAGGGACCCTTGCCCAGTTCATCTTCTCCCTCAAAATGCTTCAATAGCACATCACCATCGACTGCCCGGGCAATGAAGCCCAGCTTGACTTCCTCGATATCGGAAGAAAGCCCTACATATTCCTGATCCGCAAGCCGTTCCAGGTCTAAGGGACCTCGCTCGTAGTGTGTGAAATAGCGTTGGCCTGATGAAACTTCCTCTTTGGCGCTTTCGGCTAGCATTTCAACCCAACCAAGCGCATCCACTAGTCCCTGCAGTCCTGGGTGGTTTTTGATCTGTTCGGCAAGAGCCACAATCCCGTCCAGGTTGTCGACCGCCCCACACTGTCCGGCCTTGTCTCCCCATCCAAAACCAAACGCTTCTGCTGCTTGTTGAGCGGTTTTCAACTCGTCATTTGCGGCCTGGGCAGAGTTCCAGGCGGATGCTTTAATCTGGGCTGGTGAGTTGCCCATTGCATCCAGCGCTTCCTGTTGAGCCTTGGCAAGCTGGTCAGCAAGCGCTTTCAAGTCTTGCTCAGATACTGGCAGTCCAGCTCTGGCTCTGGCTTTTGCTGCTTCCAGGGCTTTTTGGGATTCCTGGTGTTTTTGAAGTGCTTCCTGCACCTCTTCTGGCAGATTTGACAGGAATTCGCGGGCTATATGACAGGTTGCGAGCGCACTAGCCATGGTGTCACCGCGGGTCTTTTCCTGTAGCCCAATCCACTCTTCAGATCCAGATAGGTGTCGGAAAACTTCCGTCGACACAGGGTCATCTACCCTGCCGGAAAACCGAGCCATGCGGTCATGTAATCCTACAAAGGTGTCGCGCATGATCTCGCCGATCTTCTGGTAATCTCCGACCAGGTTCTCGGCTGAGTTGCGGATAAACTGCTGCTCAGTAACTCCCTGAGCCCATTCCTGCTCAGAGAAATTGAACGGTTTATCCCAGACAGAAGGGAGTTTCTCGCCCCAGGATAGCGGCGCCAGATGATCTCCATAGAATTCTCTATACATAGCTGCTCCTTTTAGTTCGCACTTGAGAACTCAGATGCCTTGTCGAGCAGGTCTGAGTTCAATTCCTGGATCTGTTTGAGAAGCTGTTCTTTCTTTTCCATATTTCCCCCATTCCGGATACCGTCCAGTTGCTTCCGGTGTGCATTTAGACCGGTTTGGAGATTCATCACGATGCTCAACACGTCTGGTGTTTCCGGTTTCAGCCTGGAGATTTCCTGGTTCACGTTTTCAATAGTGGCCTCTGACTGCACCAGGATTGCCTTTTCGGGGTCAGAACTGGCACCTACAATCTTGTGGACCTCTTCCATGTCCTCTGGATTGACCCAGAGGATGTAGGCTCCTGTATAGAGATCTCGCATTTCTGCTGTGGTGCGGCCGTTGATCACTGCCTCGGCAACAATCGCCCGGGCCCAGCGAACAAACCGGCGAGGACTTACTTTCATACCCTTGCGCTTCATCTCTGCGTAGATCTCCCCCATCTTCTCTTTGACCTCTCTGGACAGATTCATGGCTTGGTAATCCACCCATCCCTGAATGAGCTGAATATCCTCGGGGCTCAATTGAGGTTGAATAGGTTTTCTGCCTCCTATTACATCCAGAAGGGTCTGATAGCTGCCAGGATATTTGACCTGCATCCGGAAGAGCAGGCGGTCCCAGCTGGCATTCCGAGGATTGGGATCCACCACATCATTGGCTGCAGCAATGCCCAGGAGAAGCGGGATGTCCTTGTTCCCGTTAGTGGTCGTGATGGTCTTTTCCTCCATCGCGGTAAGCAGCTGGTTATGGACCACCTTGGAGGCCTTGTCCCATTCGTCAAAGAGCGCGATATGGGCGGTAGCCACCCGACTCCAGGCTCGTTCCCATTTGTCCTGCTTCAAGGCCGCGATGGATGGAGGTCCGAAAAGATCATTCTTTCCAGTATCAGGTCCCAGGTTGAGTGAAAAGAAATCCCCCTCAATGCCATCTGCTAAAAGCCGCGCCATGGTGGATTTGGCAGCACCAGGCAGTGACCACAGGAACACGTTTCCACCGGAAAGCAGGCCCAATCCAAGCAGGTGAACGGCTTCATTCATTCCAACAAGCTGATCAGAGATCTCATCCCTAAGATCGGCCACTTGACTGCCAACTTGTTCAGGGTCCAGCTCTTTGGCCCCAGAAGGTGGGTTATCCACAAGGTAAGCGTGACCATTAGCCAGGGTCAAAAGAGCCTTCTTTGTTTCAGTGACAATGGCACCTTGAACTGTTTTGATGTATTTCATTATTTTCTCCTTTATGAAATGACAAAACCCCCAACAGTAACTTGTTAGGGGTTTCTTGAATGGACTGTGGATTTGGGTTTAGATTTGGGTGATTAGAAACCCAGCTCCGCAATCGACTCTTCTGCTGTCTGTGTGCTTGCGATGCTGGCCTTTTGGATCTCGGCCTGCAGCTTGAAGAAATCCCGCACCCTGACAGTTATCGGAATGGGAACCCCCCACCCCATGATGATTGCTTCCTGTTTGGGAGCAAGGCGCGCCAGCTGTTCAGATAATCCTCGATCTGAGATGCCGGCCAAGGTGCCGCGGATATCGCTGTTATCCCCCAACCAACCCGAGATACGCGTCCCGATCTGGGACATCACTTCTGGATCAATCTCGCTGGGTCGTTGATCGATCACGCCCAGGGTAACGCCAAACTTACGCATCTCCCTGGCCAGGATCCCGAATGTGGTCTGACGAGCAACTTCCGGATTGAGAAGTTTGTGAGCCTCTTCTAACCAGATAGTTAAGGGTGTTGGTGCCTGGGCCCGTTTGCCGCCTCTAAACTCGTTGGTCATCTCCACCCAGCGGGAGCGGATCAGACGAGACAGGATGTTGGAAACCAGGATCAGATCCATATCCGTCTCATAGCGACCAAAATTGATGATCACGGTCTTGCCATTCTCCAGGCTGTCAATCATGTTGGTTACTGCTTTGTTCTCGTGGATATATCCTTTAGCCGCCACGGGCTGCAGCTTGGACCAAGTCGAACGAACACTGGCCGGATGCAGATGGTTGATGTGGGCAAAGTAGGCTAGAGATCCGGGAAGTGGATTCTTGTGTTCGTCTTCAACCTTGTTAGGGTTGAGGCTTGTAAAGCTCTTGAACCAGCGGTCCCCAAAATGGGCTATCGCTCCTTGAAGAACAAGATAGCCATTTTCAGTCAGGTTCAAAAGTGAGGACATGTTGAGAATGTCCCGGGGTGTGATTGTCTGTGGTGAGATCTCCAAATGGTAGTCCGGCTGTCGGTCTCCATTGGATCCAGAACCCAGCGTGACCAGACGAACCTGGGAAGGATACATATCTTTGAGGACGGTGTAATCACCATGGAAATCAAAGATCAAATTCCCCCCTACTCCATGCTGGATCAATCCAGCTAGCAATACACGGACTGTGTAGCTTTTTCCTGTTCCGGTAGCACCGAAGATACCAACTGGCCGCTGAACCAATCGCTCCATGTTGATCGGCAGGCTGTGTCCCCCACTTAAGTAACCCACCACCCAATTTGGTGGCGTGGTTGGTCCAAATAGTCTTTCAATATCCCGCTGGCCTGCCTGGTGTACTTCGCTTCCTAGCGAAGGAAGCTGCTTCACGGGCTGAGGACCATCATTCCCGGAAGACATGCGCTTGAGATTGAT
>Ga0164313_10000661_pt1 | contig 28531 bp, 39 predicted proteins | sample GuaBasSedimGuay4_FD_113735 | JGI IMG/M metagenome (GOLD analysis project Ga0164313, IMG submission 113735) | Subseafloor sediment microbial communities from Guaymas Basin, Gulf of California, Mexico - Guay4, Core 4569-4, 0-3 cm | ecosystem: Environmental > Aquatic > Marine > Hydrothermal vents... | reverse complement strand
TCGGGCGGACGCGGCCAATACGGCCACGCCGTGATCAAGATCGAGCCGAACGAGAAGGGCAAGGGCATCGAGATCCTCAACAAGATCGTGGGCGGCGTCATTCCGAAGGAATACATCAAACCAACCATGGACGGCATCATGGAGGCGGCCAACAACGGCGTTGTGGCCGGTTACCCGGTGATCGACTTCAAGGTGCACATCATCGACGGCAGCTTCCACGAGGTGGATTCTTCGGAAATGGCCTTCAAGATGGCGGGCATCTTCGCCGCGAAGAACGCCATGGCCAAGGCATCACCGATTCTGCTGGAACCGGTCATGAAGGTCGAGGTGACAACGCCCGAGGAATACCAGGGCGAAATCATCGGCGACCTGAACCGCAGACGCGGTCGTATCCAGGGTATGGATAGCAAAACCAAAGTCTGCATCGTCACTTCTTTCGTTCCCCTCGAGACCATGTTTGGTTACGCCACCGATGTGCGTTCCCTTTCCAAGGGACGCGCGAGTTATTCAATGGAGCCTTCTCACTTCGAGCAGGTTCCCGCCGGCATCCTTACACGGATCGTCGAAACCTCCTCCAGGGCACCCGCCCGGACCTAAACCAGGGTTGTCATCATGAAAGGGCAGCGAATTCGCATCCGACTTCAGGGCTTTGACTATCGCGTCATCGACCAGTCAGCATTGGAAATTGTCGACACGGCCAAACGTTCGGGGGCTCGCGTCTCCGGCCCGGTCCCGTTGCCGACCCGAATCGAGAAGCTTTCCGTCAATCGGTCGCCGCACGTCGACAAGAAGTCGATGGAGCAATTCGAGATTCGGACCCACAAGCGACTCCTCGACATCATCGAACCGACGGCCCAGACCGTCGACGAGCTCAAAAAACTGAACCTCCCCTCGGGCGTCGATATCACCATCAACGTATGATTTCTTAACAGAGCACGGCCGACGGCCCCGCAGAGGTGGGGCGTGGCTAATGTAGGTTTCAAACGGAACCATCCACCTACCGCTTAGCGTATGATTCAGACAATTTTAGGAACCAAACTGGGTATGACCCAGATCTACGACGAGAACAACGTTCTCGTCCCCGTGACGGTGGTCGAAGCAGGACCCTGCCCGGTCGTACAGGTCAAGACGACCGAGAACGACGGTTACAATGCGGTTCAGCTCGGTTACGGCACGACCAAGGAACACCGGCTGAGCAAGGCCAGCCTTGGTCACCTGAAGAAGGCCGGCCAGGAACCGCTCCATCGACTTTCGGAAGTCAGGGTCAATCACGATCCCGAGTGCAAACCGGGCGACCTGGTCACAGTCGAGGCATTTGAGGAAGGTCAGATGGTCGACGTCATCGGCGTGACCAAAGGCAAGGGCTTCCAAGGCGTGGTCAAACGGTTCAGAGTCAAGGGCGGCCCGGCCTCCCATGGATCAATGTTTCATCGCCGGATTGGGTCGGTCGGCATGCGCCAGACACCCGGTCGAGTCTGGAAGAACCAGAAGATGCCGGGTCAGATGGGTTCAAAGCAACGCACCGTTCAGAACCTCCGGATTGTTAAAGTCGACCTGGAAAAGAATATCCTTCTCGTTCGTGGCGCCCTGCCGGGATCGATCGGAGGCACCGTTGTCGTCCGGGCAGCCATCAAAAATCGCGTTAAGGCGTAAAGGGACGTGGTCATGAAACTCAAGGTTTTCAAATCAGACGGCTCCCCCGACGGGGAGCGAGAATTCGACGGACTTCCGGTCTTCGAGGACGACAAAGGCCTGCAGGCGCTCAAGGAAACGGTGGTGGCCCAGGCTGCCAACCTGCGCCAGGGCACACGCTCGACCAAGACGCGGGCCGAGGTCCGGGGCGGCGGCAAGAAACCATGGCGTCAGAAAGGGACCGGGCGGGCCCGGGCCGGCTCGAATCGTTCGCCCATCTGGGTCGGCGGCGGCGTGGTATTTGGCCCGCGACCGCAGGATTTCAGCAAGAAGACCAACCGGAAAGTCCGGCACCTGGCTTTCAGGCGAGCCCTGTTCGATCGGGTTCAGGCCGGTGAGGTATCGGTCATCGAGGCTTTCGAGGTGAACCCGGCCAAAACCAGGGAGATGGACCGCCTTATCGGACAGATCGCTCCCGTGGGCACGGTTCTTCTGGTCGACGATGCATTCTCCGACGATGCGGTGCGAGCCGGACGCAACATTCCCCGGGTGGACTTCGCCGAATCGGCGCACATCAACACGACGGAGCTCTGTCTCTTCGACCAGTTGATTGTTTCGGAGCGCGGTCTCCAGAGCATTTTGACCCGGGTGAATGGAGGTAAATCATGATCAGTCCCGATACCATTCTCAAGACCCTGCGCCTGACTGAGAAGTCGAACCGCGCCTCCGCCGAATTCGGGCAGTACACCTTCGAGGTCTATCCCGACAGCACCAAATACACAGTTCGCGAAGCGGTCGAACGCACCTTCGGGGTGACTGTCACCCGGGTGAATATCATGAATATCAAGGGCAAGATGACCCGAAGCCGCCGTGGCGGTGTGGGCTACAAGCCCGGGATGAAGAAGGCCATCGTCACCTTGAAGGAAGGCGATAAGATCGAAATCCTCTAACCACTGGACCCGCATCCATGGCTATCAAGAAATATAATCCAATTACTCCGACCCAGCGCTATCTGGCGCTCAACCACCAGCCGCATCTCGATAAGAAGCGGCCGGAGAAGCGTTTGACCAAGTCCTTTTCAAAGACGGCCGGTCGCAACTGCTATGGTCGGGTGACTTCGCGGCGCCGTGGCGGAGGCCATAAGCGACTCTATCGCGTGATCGATTTCAAGCGGTCCAAACTCGACATTCCGGCCAAGGTCCAGGCCATTGAGTACGATCCCAATCGATCGGCGAATATTGCTCTGCTGGCCTATGCGGACGGGGAAAAATCCTATATCCTGGCGCCCAAGGGCATCCGTCCCGGCGACAAGGTCATTTCATCGAACGAGACAACCTTCAGTCCGGGCAACAGTATGCCGTTGTCGGCCATACCTCCTTCAACCAAGGTGCACGCGGTTGAACTCTACCCGGGTCGTGGCGCGCAGATCGCCCGGTCGGCCGGAAATGCCGTGGAACTGGTCGGCGTCGAGGACGGTGCCGCAACCTTGAAAATGCCAAGTGGCGAAATCCGCATGGTGCGTGCCGATTGTCGGGCCACCATCGGTGAGGTAGGCAACTCGGAGCACGGAAACATCAAACTGGGCAAGGCCGGTCGCAGTCGCTGGCTGGGCAGAAGACCCCGCGTTCGTGGCATGGCCATGAACCCGGTTGATCACCCCAACGGCGGTGGCGCCGGCAAGAGCAAGGGCGGTGGCGGTCGGCAGCAGCTGATGTCTCCCTGGGGGCAGTTGGCCAAGGGCTTCCCGACCCGGCGCAAGTCCAAGGAATCGAACAATCTCATTATCACCCGTCGCAACGGGCGAAAAATCAAGAACAAGTAGCCATGGCTCGCTCAATCAAGAAAGGGTTCTTTGTCGACCCACAACTGATGGACAAGATCGAAGCGGCGACCAAGGCCAATGCCCGTCGCCCGATCACGACCTGGTCGCGCCGATCGACCATCACCCCGGATTTTGTGGGCCATACCTTCAATGTCCACAACGGGAAGAACTTCATGTCCGTCTACGTGACCGAGAATATGGTTGGCCACAAGCTGGGCGAGTTCTCACCGACCCGGACCTTCCGCACTCACGGGTCGCACACCAACAAGTAAGGACGGCTGAGAACACACCACCAACTGTTCGTCATGGAAATTCAAGCACTCACCCGATACGCTCGCATGTCACCGAAGAAAGTTCGGGAAGTCGCGCGTGTCATCAAGGGCCGTCCCGCTGCCGAGGCGATGGAATTGGTCCGATTCATTCCGCGCAAATCAGCCCGCCTCATCGCCAAGACGCTGAAGTCGGCCATCGCCAACGCGGAAAACAACAATGAGCTGTCGGTCGAAAACCTGACCGTGGTCCGGGCCATCATCGAGGAGGGACCCGTGCTCAAGCGCTTCAAGGCCGCCGCCCGTGGTTCGGCTTCACCGCGAAAAAAGCGCATGTCACATATTCGCATCGTCCTTTCGGACAAAGCAGGAAGTAACTGAGATCATGGGACAAAAGACACATCCTATAGGATTCCGCCTCGCCGTAAACCGGGATTGGCAATCGCGTTGGTATGCCAACCGCAAGGAGTTCCCGAAGATCCTGCTCGAGGATCATGTTATTCGGTCGACCCTTCTGGAGAAGTTGAAGTATGCCTCGGTACCGCGTATCTTTATCGAACGGGCGTCGAACCGGGTTCGAGTGAAGATATTCACGGCCCGCCCGGGCATCGTCATCGGCCGCAAAGGGCAGGAGATCGAGAAGATCAAGGAAGATCTGGCCAAGCTGACGGGCAAGGAGATTCTGCTCGACATCCAGGAGGTCAAGAAGCCTGAGATCGAAGCCCAACTCGTGGCCGAGAACGTGGCTCTTCAGCTCGAGCGTCGCATTTCTTTTCGTCGGGCCATGAAGAAAGCCATCCAGATGGCCATGAGCCTCGGTGCAGATGGGATCAAGATACGGGTTTCGGGTCGCCTCGGCGGTTCGGATATCGCCCGGACCGAGACCCAGCGCGAGGGCAGCGTCCCGCTTCACACCATGCGCCAGAAGATCGACTACGGCCAGACCGAAGCCCGCACCATCGCCGGCATCATCGGGGTCAAGTGCTGGATCTGCAAAAAAGAAGGGGACTCAAACTGAGGTCGTAACCAGCCATGCCACTAACTCCCTCACGAACCAAATACCGGAAAACCCAGAAAGGGTCCCTGGCAGGAAACGCCAAGGGCGGGGACACCATTGCCTTCGGCGATTTTGCCATTCAGGCCTTGAGTCGAGGTTACTTCTCGTCCTCTCAGATCGAAGCTGCCCGTGTGGCCATCACTCGCCATATGAAACGTCGTGGCAAGGTCTGGATCCGCATTTTCCCCCACAAGCCGGTCACGAAAAAGCCGCTCGAAACCCGTATGGGCAAAGGCAAGGGACCGGTCGAATACTACGTCGCTGCAATCAAACCCGGGACGATCCTTTTCGAGGTGTCCGGAGTCACCCTGACTATCGCCCGTGAGGCCATGCGCCTGGCCGACAACAAAATCCCGTTTCGCTGCCGCTTCCTGCAGCGCACAGACTGACCTTCCGGAACCCGAGAGATGAAAACCAAGGAAATCCGCGAACTCGCTTTGACCGAACTCGAGAAAACGATTCGGGACACGCGCGAGGAGCTTTTGAACCTGCGGCTGCGCAAGCAGACCGGTCAGGTGGAGAGAACCAACGAACTGCAATCCCTGCGGCGCGATATCGCCCGCATGGAAACCATACACACGCAGAAGAAGCGGGCCGATGCCGCTGCTGCCACCGAGTCCTGAACAATGTCTGAAAAGGAAAGCCAGACCCGCAACAAACGAAAGAGCCTGACCGGTACCGTGACCACGCGCATGGGCGACAAGTCGGTCAAGGTGACCGTGCCGTACAGGATCCCGCATCCGCTCTACGGCAAGGTAATCAATCGGAAGACGGTCCTTCACGCTCACGACGAGAAGAACGAATCCAAGCCGGGCGACCTGGTTGAAATCATGGAGACACGTCCGCTCAGCCGCCTGAAGCGGTGGCGCGTGATCCGTGTGATTGACGTTTCGCCGGACCTGGAGGCACAGACTCCGACCGAGCAGGATGTCGTCGCAGCAGTTGAGGATAATCCCTCAAACGAGGAATCATCGCCATGATCCAGATGCTATCCACTTTGCAGGTCGCGGATAATACGGGAGCTCGCAAGGCCTCGATGATCCGCCGGCTCGGACAACGCAAAAAGACCGCCGGAGTCGGCGATGTCATTGTCGTCAATATCAAGGAGAGCAACGCTGACGCCAGCGTGAAGAAGGGTGAGGTCACCCGCGCGGTGGTCGTGCGGACCAAAGCGCCCATCCGTCGCGCCGACGGCAGCTACCTTCGATTCGATTCCAACGCCATCGTGATCATTGACGCCCAGGGCAATCCGAAAGGAACCCGCATTTTTGGGCCGGTGGCTCGCGAACTGCGCCAGAAGCAGTTCATGAAAATCATTTCACTGGCTCCGGAGGTACTCTGATGCGCAAGACTCACGTAAAACGAGGCGACGAGGTCGTCGTTCTGGCCGGATCGAGTTCAGGCAAGCGCGGTCGTGTCCTTGAGGTTATCGCCCAGAAGGACCGGGCCATCGTCGAGGGCCTGGCCATGATCAAGAAGCATCAGGCCAAGACCCAGGAGCAGCCCGAAGGCGCCATCGTCGAGCGCGAGGGTTCGATTCACCTTTCAAATCTCATGCTCGCGTCGCGCTTTGACGAGCGCCAAGCGCGTCGGCAACCGTCAACCAAGGCTGCCGAATAACCGTTTCTGGAGATCACCAGGTCAGGCCGGAGATCTGACACAATAATACCATGGCTCCTTATCTTAAGACCTATTACCGCGAAGAGGTGGCCCCTGCTTTGATCAAAAGCCAGGGCTACAGGAATATTCATCAGGTCCCCGCGCTGGAAAAGATCGTTCTCAATACCGGCGTGTCTGCGTCGGCTGAAAAATCGGTCCTGACCGAGGCCCGGAAGGATCTCGGACTGATCAGCGGCCAGAAGGCCATCATCACAATGGCGCGGACCAATATCTCGAATTTCAAGCTGAGAAAGGGGATGCCGATCGGCTGCAAGGTCACCATGCGCGGTGATCAGATGTATGAGTTCTTCTATCGTCTTGTCTCGATCGCCCTTCCCACCATCCGTGACTTTCGCGGCATGTCCCCACGTCTCGATGGTCAGGGCAATTACAGCATCGGTATCACCGACGTGACCATCTTTCCTGAGATTTCGATCGAGGGACACAAAAGCCCGATGGGCCTCGATATCACGATCGTGACGACCGCCAAAACCGACGAAGAAGGACGCGAACTGCTACGCCTGCTCGGCATGCCTTATCGCCGTCCGGAACCCACCACCACAGCCTCTGCTGCCTGATCGCCATGGCCAAAAAATCTTCAATCGCCAAAAACCACCGTCGCGAGAAACTCGTTGAGAAATTCGCCGCCAAGCGGGCCGAACTCAAATCGATACTCGCGAATCCGAACTCCTCAGACGACGAGTTCTTTGAAGCCCAGCGCAAGCTGTCCAAACTGCCCCGGAACTCGGCCCGGACTCGGCTCCGAAACCGTTGTGCCATAACCGGCCGCCCCCGTGCCTTTATCCGGCGCTTCGGCCTGTCTCGCCTGACCTTCCGGGAAATGGCCCTTGATGGTCGGATCCCGGGGGTAATCAAATCATCCTGGTAAACCCAATTTCCAGTTCCCCGCAAGGGGACAATCCGGTGGAAGTACGGATATGATCCACCGACCGTAAGCAAACCATGAATACCGATCCCATCAGCGATTTCCTGACCCGCATCCGCAACGCCTCAAGGGCGGGGCTGGCCCGATGCGCCGCGCCGCATTCCAACCAGAAACTCGGCATCGCCCGCATCCTCAAGGCGGACGGCTATATTGCCGATTTTTCCGAAGGCGCGGACGCCAACCGCCACAAAACGATCGTGGTGCACCTCAAGTACGTCGGGGGCCAACCGGCAATCAACGGGCTGAACCGCACGAGCAAGCCGGGTCGCCGCATCTACACGTCGGCATCCGACATCCCCAAGGTCCTGAACGGACTGGGCGGCAATGTCCTGTCCACCTCCCACGGGTTGATGAGCGGGGCCATGGCCCGGCGCAAGAACCTGGGCGGAGAGATCATCTGCAACGTCTGGTAGAAGGAGAGACCCACTATGAGTCGAATAGGAAGAAGCCCGGTTTCGATACCGGAGAAAGTGAAGGTCTCCCTGAATGGATCCGAGATCTCGATCGAGGGTCCGAAAGGGCGTCTCGAAAAACGTTTTGCCCCGGTCGTGACAATCGAAGAGGAGGACGGCAATATCCTGGTCAAGGCAGTGAACAAGACCCGTTTCGCCGATGCCATGACCGGCACCGCCCGTTCCATCATCAATGGCATGGTCGAGGGAGTCACCAAGGGGTTTTTCAAGGAACTCGAGATTCACGGGGTCGGTTTCCGAGCGGCGCTCAACGGGAATATCCTCAATCTCAGTCTCGGTTTTTCACATCCGATCAATTACAAGGTCCCGGAGGGGATTACTGTAACCGTGACGGACAACACCAAGCTCAAGGTCGAGGGTATAGACAAGCAGATGGTGGGGTCTGTCACAGCAGACATTCGTCACTTCTACCCGCCCGAACCCTATAAGGGCAAAGGTGTCCGAATCGTGGGCGAACGCGTCCGACGCAAGGAGGGCAAGACCGTCGCCTGATGCCGTCGGGCATTCGTCTGGCTGAAGAAAAGGAATTATCATGAATATCGTGAAGAAACGCGACCTGCAGCAGAAGCGTCGTTGGCGAATTCGCCGGAAGATATCCGGAACCGTCGATCGTCCGCGCCTGTCGGTCCATTTCAGCAACAAGCATATCTACGCGCAGTGCATCAACGACGAGAACGGCAACACTCTGGTGAGCCTCTCGACCTTGGACCAGGCCCTGCGCAGCGACAAAAACTCCGCCAACGTCGAGGGCGCCAGTGCCCTCGGGAAAGCGTTCTCGGAGAAAGCAAAGGCAGCCGGTGTGTCCAAGGTCGTTTTCGACCGCAACGGCCGCCGTTTCCATGGTGGGGTCAAGGCATTCGCCGACGCCGCACGCGAGACCGGTCTCGAATTTTGATCAAGCTATGAATTACGGACAACGTTCTAACCACGGTGGACCCAACAGGGGTGGACCCAACAGAGGTGGACCCAACAGAGGTGGACCCAACAGAGGCGGACCCAACAGAGGTGGACCGCGTGGCAATCGCGGACAACCCCAGGAGACGGAGGCCCCGGAGTTTGCCGAAAAAGTCGTCTTTATCAACCGCTGTTCCAAGGTGGTCAAAGGCGGACGGCGATTCAGCTTCTCCTCGCTCGTTGTGACCGGGGACATGAAGGGCCGGGTCGGCGTGGGTTACGGCAAGGCCAACCAGGTGCCCGAGGCGATTCGCAAGGGAGCTGAGCAGGCACGCAAGAACATGGTGCCGATTCGCCTGAGAGGCGACACCATCCCACACGAGGTCATCGGCCATGCTGACGGCGGCAGGGTTCTCCTGCGCCCGGCCACCACCGGTACCGGCGTCATTGCCGGCGGTGGGGTGCGCGCCGTGCTCGAAGCGGCAGGCGTAAAGAATGTTCTTTCGAAATCCCTCGGCTCAAACAACCACATCGCAGTGGTGCAGGCGACGCTGGATGGTCTTCGTCAGCTGAAGCTGGCGGAAGATTTTAACAAGATCCGCGGAGCAGTCGCGGATTAGGGAGACCCCCACCAGGGATATACCATGAGATTGCACGAACTTACTAACACACCAGGAGCGGTCAAACGGCGCAGGCGAGTCGGTTGCGGCGAAGGCGGAGGGCACGGCAAGACCTGCGGACGCGGCGGCAAGGGCCAGTCGGCTCGTTCGGGCAGCTCGGTCCGTCCTGGTTTCGAGGGCGGCCAGATGCCCCTTTACCGCAGGCTTCCTCACCGCGGCTTCAACAATGCAAACTTCCGAACCGTTTACGACACGGTGAACGTCGGGGAGCTTTCCAGGATTGACGAGTCGATCACTGAGGTGGACCGAGAGGTTCTGATCAAGGCCGGCTTGATCCGAGGTCAGGCTCGGTCGGTCAAAGTTCTAGGAGGCGGCGAGATCACGCGCAGCCTGAAAATCAAAGCGGCCAAGTTCTCGACTTCCGCCAAGGCGAAGATCGAAAAAGCAGGCGGCGAACCCGTAGTTGCCTGACGACGTCAGGGATATTCTGAGTTTCCATGTTTTCGGCCTTCACCAATTGCCTCAAGATCCCCGAACTTCGTTCGCGGATCTTCTTCACGCTGGCGCTTCTTTTCGTCGCTCGCGTGGCTGCCAACATCCCGTTGCCGGGACTCGACCCGGCCCCGCTGCAGAGTTTCTTCGCAGCTCAGACTTCCTCGGGAGGCGGAAGTGTGGTGGGTCTCTACAATATGTTTACCGGCGGTGCCCTGTTGAAGGGCGCGGTCGGAGCCCTCGGGATCATGCCGTATATTTCGGCATCGATTATTTTTCAGTTGATGGCGGCAGTGGTGCCGTCGCTGGCCCGTCTGCAGCAGGAGGGTGATGTTGGCCGCCAGAAGCTGACCCAGTACACCCGTTACGCGACCGTCCTGATCTGTCTGGTCCAGGGCACTCTCCTGATCCTTGCGCTGGAGAATCCGGCCAAGCTCTTTCCCGGGTATGATGTGAATCTTTACGGTTCCATCGTCATCACCGGGAAGATGATGTTCCTGATCAACTCCACCATCATCCTCACTGGAGGCACGATGTTGCTCATGTGGTTGGGCGAGCAGATCACCCAGCGCGGTATCGGCAACGGGATCTCGTTGCTGATCACAGTGGGTATCCTGTCTGATCTGCCGGGCGCGGTTGCGGCGACCTATCGCCTCTTCTTTGCCCCGGTTGGTGTGACCCGCCTCGGGTTGCCCGAAGGTGTGCTGATGCTCTTCCTGCTTCTGGCCGTGACTGCGGGTATCGTGGCGGTGACCCAGGCCCAGAGAAAGATCCCGGTCCAATACGCCAAGCGGGTTGTGGGTCGGCGGGTTTACGGGGGGCAAAGTTCCTTCCTTCCCCTGAAGGTCAACTACTCCGGCGTCATGCCGGTCATCTTTGCCAGTGCCATCCTGCTTTTCCCCCAGCAGATATTCTCTCAACTGGGCGCTGCGCTGGACCTGCGCTGGCTGACTGATTTTTCCAATAATCTGACCCGGGGACAGTGGGTCTATTACCTCGTGATGGGGTCGCTCATTCTCTTTTTCAGTTACTTCTGGGTATCGGTCATGTTCAAGCCGATCCAGATCGCGGACGACCTGAAGAAATACGGCGGCTATATTCCTGGGGTTCGACCCGGCGAGCCGACCGCCCGCTTTCTGGACTTCATCATGACCCGGCTGACTCTGGCCGGAGCCATCTTCCTGACCGCAATCGCGATTTTTCCCGACGTTCTGCTCTTTGAATACAATGTTCCCTACCGGATCGCAGTCTTCTTCGGTGGCACCGGAATGCTGATCACTGTCGGTGTGCTTCTCGACACCATGCGCCAGATCGAAACCTTCCTTCTCCAGCGCCATTACGATGGCTTTCTCAAGAAGGGTCGGATTCGCGGACGCGGCGCCAACCGCAACGTGGCTCTGGGAAGCGGAGTCGAATTTAAGAGTGTGGCTATACTCTATGGAACCCTCGGCGCAATTTTCCTGGTGGGTATACTCGCCTGGGCTCTGCAGAAATTTTGAGTTCATTCTTTACAACGGCACCTGACCATGCCAATTCGGTTCTCTTTTCGACGGTCGGATCGGCTAGATCACGGATCGTCGTCATTGGAACTCCGGGACCCGAGATGTGCCGTCTCCTGGAGTTTCTTCGTTCTTTGACTATTGAGCACGTTCTGTTTTCGGATCTGATCCAAAACGAGCGCGATCGTCGTACGCTGTCCGGACACGCCCTTGAAAAGGCGGAGCGGAATGGTGTATCGGCATCCGACGAGATCACGGTTGCGGTCGCCCGCAAATGGTTCTGGTCGCGAAAGAACGGGTGCGGGTTCGTCCTGGAGGGCTTCCCCCGCAACCTGGCTCAGGCCCTGGTTCTTGATGAATGGCTGGAGGCGAGGGGAGAGACCCTCGACCAGGTTGTTCATCTGGTCGGGACCGGAGAGAGCGATCAAGAGACGGAACTCGTGGCCGAGTATTTCGAACGTCAGTCGATTCTGGTCAGGATCGCGCCTGACGACTTGGATCAACTGGTCCGGGTAAGTGATGCGCCGGAGGTCGCCGTTCTCCCATGATCTCGATCAAGAGTCAGGATCAGATTACGCTCATGCGAGAGGCCTGCCGGGTGGCAGCCGAAGTTCTGGATGCTCTCAAGAGCAATGTCCAGGTGGGTATCACCACATTCGAACTCGACCAGATCGCCAAGAACCTGATCATTGAGCAGGGTGCAGTCAGCGCCTGCCATGATTATGCGGTCGGCTCCCGACGCTTTCCCTCGTATAGCTGTCTCTCCGTCAACGAAGAAGTCGTCCATGGAATCGGTTCCCTGGATCGAACCCTTCGCGACGGAGACGTCGTGGCGCTCGATGTGGTCGTCTCGTATCATGGCTATATCGGCGACAACGCCTGCACCGTTCCGGTGGGCGTGATCAGTCCGGAAACACAGAATCTACTTCGCGTCACCAAAAACGCCCTGCAGAAGGGAATCGCCAAGGCGGTTCCCGGCAGGCGGGTCGGTGACATCTCTTCTGCGGTTCAACGTTATGTTGAGACCAACGGATTTTCCGTGGTTCGCGAATTTGTGGGCCACGGGGTCGGTGTCAGCATGCATGAAGAACCCCAGATCCCGAATTTCGGTCGTTCGGGAACCGGTCCGAAACTGAGAGCCGGGATGACGTTGGCCATCGAACCCATGGTCAACCTGGGGCGTTCAGAGGTCGAAGTCCTGGCTGATGGTTGGACCGTGGTCACTCGTGACCGCAAACCTTCCGCACACTTTGAACACACCGTGCTCATTACGGACGGGTCGCCGGAAATACTCACCGTGCCCGTCTGCAAGCCCGTGATCTCGGGCCTATGAGATCAAAACAGAAACACTCTTCAGCAACTCACTAACCAACACATTTATGCCACGCTTACTTGGGGTCGACATACCCGGCAAAAAGAAAATCGAATACTCCCTGCGATATATCTACGGGGTCGGTCCCGCTCGCGCCCGCGCAATTGTCGAGACGCTCGAATTGGATCCCAATATGAGAGCCGACGATCTGACCGAGGAGCAGATCAATCACGTGATGGCGGCCATTACGGAAAAGCGCTTCATGGTCGAAGGCGATCTGCGCCGCGATATCGCCAGCAATCTCAAGCGACTCCAGGCCATCAACTGCTACCGAGGCCTGCGCCATCGCCGCGGTCTCCCTGTCCGTGGGCAGCGCACCAGCACCAACGCCCGGACCCGCAAGGGCGCACGCCGAACTGTTGGCATAATCCGCAAGAAATAACCACCACCAGCTATGGCAGAGGAAAAAGAAACTCCCCACAACGTCGAGAAGGGCGAAGAGACTCCCAAGGTCGAGACCCCCAAGGTTGAGACCCCCAAGGCGGAAGAGCCCAAGGTCGAGACTCCCAAGGTCGAACCGGCCAAAGCCGAGGCTCCGAAAACCGAGACCCCGAAGGTTGAGACTCCCAAGGTCGAACCGGCCAAAGCCGAGACCCCGAAAGCCGAGGCTTCGAAGGCTGAGACTCCCAAGGCGAAAGAGCCCAAGGTCGAGCCCCCCAAGGACGAAGCTCCGAAGGTTGAAACTCCCAAGGTTAAACCGGCCAAAGCCGAGGCTCCGAAGGTCAAAAAGCCCAAGGCAGACGCTCCTGCCGGTGAGACTCCAAAGGATGAAAAGCCCAAGGCAAAAGCCCCTTCCGGTGAGACTCCTGAGAAGGACGCTGAAACCGAGGCGGAAGCCGCTCCTGAGACGGTGGGTGGAGTTCCCAAGGCTCCCACCGCCAAGGATCTCCTCAAGGATGAGATCGGTGCGATCAAGGTCCGCAAGGCCAAGGGCAGTAAAAATATTTCTTCCGGGGTGGTTCATATCGCGGCCACCTTCAACAATACGATCGTCTCGATCACTGATCAGAAGGGAAACCTGATTTCCTGGTCCAGCGGCGGGAAGATGAACTTTCGCGGTTCCAGAAAGTCGACCGCCTACGCGGCGCAGATCGTCGCTCAGGATGCGGCCCGAGCCGCCATGTCGCACGGACTCAAGGAAGTCGTGATCCGGGTCAAAGGCCCTGGCATGGGTCGCGATTCAGCGATTCGCGCCATGCAGGCAGTCGGCCTGGAGATCACTTCGATCGTCGACGTGACTCCCGTGCCTCATAACGGCTGCCGCCCACCGAAGCGTCGCCGCGTTTGATCCGCTCCAGAATTCCACACTTACCGATTTCACCATGGCTCGTTATACAGGTCCCACAGCCCGAATCAGTCGCCGTTTAGGCCAACCGATATTCGGCTCCAGCAAAGCATTTGAAAAACGGGGTTATCCCCCGGGAATCCACGGTCCCCGCTCACGCCGCAAGCACAGTGAATATGCGGTCGGTCTGATGGAAAAGCAGAAGCTCCGCTATATGTATGGGCTTCTCGAAAGGCAGTTTCGACGTACCTTCGAACAGGCCAAGCGCGAACGCGGCGTCACCGGCGAGCGCTTTTTCCAGTTGCTGGAGACTCGGCTGGACAGCGTCATCTACCTGCTTGGTTTCGCCCGCACCCGTCGGGCTTCCCGCCAGTTCGTCAACCACGGGCATGTCCGGGTCAATAACCACAAGGTCGACATTGCGAGCTTCCAGGTAAAGCCGGGCGACGAGATAGAGATTCGCAGCTCAACCTCCTCGCGGCAGTTGGCAACCCGCTGCATGGAGGAGACGCGTATGCGCAATGTTCCCGCCTGGTTGACCCGGCACGATGACTCCTTCCGAGCGACGGCAAATCGTCTGCCGACCCGGGAAGAGATGGATCCTTCGATCAATGAACAATTGATCGTCGAATTTTACAGCCGCTACTAATCTATACCTATTCCGACCTCCGACCGGAATGCGGAGGCCCTCACGCACGTTCCGCCACCACACAATCACTGCCATGCCAAAACGTATTGGAAAATTCGAATTGCCGAACCGGCTCGTCAAAATCGAGGAGGGCGCTACCGACACGTATGCCAAGTTCGTCGCCGAGCCCTTTGAGACCGGATACGGACACACGATCGGAAACTCATTGCGCCGTGTGCTCCTGAGTTCCATCGAGGGTGCCGCCATCGCTTCGATCAAGATTGACGGCGTCAACCACGAGTTTCAGAGCGTGGATGGCATGGTCGAGGATGTCACTGACATCGTCCTCAACCTGAAGAAGATCCTCTTCGTCGCGCATCGACGTGAGCCGGTGACCCTGTTCATCAACGTGACGCGTTCGGGCACCGTCACTGCGGGGGACATCGAGCCGGATGCCAATGTCCAGATCGTCAATCCGGAGCAGACCATCTGCACGCTGGACAAGGAAATGACCTTCAGGGCCGAGCTTGAGGTACAGGTGGGGCGTGGCTATTGTCCCGGCGAGAACAACAAGTCCGAGGATCATGCTATTGGCGTCATTCCGGTCGATTCGCTCTTCAGCCCGGTTCGGCTGGTCAAGTATTCGGTTGAAAATACCCGTGTCGGACAGATCACCGATTACGATAAGCTCATCCTCGAGGTCTGGACCGACGGTCGCATCAATCCCGACGATGCGCTGAAGCAGGGCGCCGCGATTCTCAAGCATCACCTGGACGTCTTCGATCGGGTCACCGAGGAACAATATGAATTTGAGGACGAGGGAGCCGAGGTCAGCGAGGAACAGAACAAGCTCCGCAAGCTCCTCAATATGAGCGTGAACGAGATCGAGCTGAGTGTTCGGGCCGCCAACTGTCTCAATAATGCCAACATCACCACGGTGGGCGAACTGGCAATGAAGACGGAGCAGGAAATGCTCAAGTATCGGAACTTCGGAAAGAAGTCGCTCAATGAAATCAAGGACAAGCTCGAAGACCTTGGTCTGTCGCTTGGCATGAAGTTCGACGAGCGATTGCTCGACACCAAGAAAGAGGCCTGAACCAAGAGGCAAAGTAACCATGCGTCATCGCAAACACAGTAATCAACTCGGCGTCACCAAGGAGCACCGAAGTGCTCTGATGGCCAATCTCGCCGCTTCTCTCATCAAGAAGGGGCGTATTCAAACCACGCTGAAGAAGGCCAAAGCCCTCCGTCCCTTTGTCGAGCCTCTGGTCACCCTGGCCAAGAAGGGCGACCTGCACCATCGGCGCATCGCCCTGTCAAGGCTGCGTGATCAGGAGGCCGTTCGTGTTCTCTTTGCCGAGCGGGTGACAGAGTTTGCCAAACGCAACGGTGGCTATACCCGGATTTACAAGCTCGGAGACCGCCGTATCGGTGACGCGGCCGAGATGGCCTTGATCGAATTTGTCGGAGCCGACGATGCCGGCTACAAGAAGACGCGCCGCCGACCCAAGGCCAGGAAGGCCCCTGTCGCGGAATCTGTGGCTCCGGTCGAAGAAGCTCCGGTCGAGGTGGAAGTTGAGGCGAAAGAGGAAACGCCTGCGGAGAAAACCGAATCCTGAACAACTGCAGATCCCGGGGTTGATTTCGGGTCAGAGATGATCTGCCTTTGCAAGGGGCGCGCCCGAAACTCTCGGGGTCGCGCCCTTTGTGTTAACAGTCAATCTCAGCGTGGGGGCGTTGATTTATACAGTCAGCGCCATTGTCCTGATCTTCGGGCTCTGGATCTACTATGACGTCCGCGATCGGAAGTTGATCGACGCGAAGCGCCGCCGCGTCGTTTTCCACTGCATACGCTGCGACAAGCTTTACAGTGCTCCGGAGGGTACCGAAGTCTGCAGATGCCCCCGGTGCAGGTTCGAGAACTCCAGACTTCGCTTTTGATTCGATGAAATTTGCGTGTCGAATGCCCGTTTTCTTGCCAATTTGCTGACTTTTCATTCCTTCGTCCTTTCCCCGTACGCACCCATGCACCAAACGATCGCTGTTCTTGATTTTGGATCCCAGTACACTCAGGTGATTGCCAGACGCATCCGCGAGTGTTCCGTCTATTCCCGGATTTACCACCACTCAACCCCTGCCGCCACCCTGAAGGCGGACGGCGTCTGCGGTGTGATCCTGTCCGGTGGCCCGGCCAGTGTATTGGACAGGGACGCCCCGTTGCCGGATCCGGCCATTTACAGATTGAAGGTCCCCGTCCTGGGTATCTGTTACGGACTCCAATTGATCGCCCATCAACTGCGGGGCAAGGTCAACCCGAGCAAGAAACGGGAATATGGTCATGCCGACCTGAAGATCGGGAAGAAGAACGTGATCTTCCGGGGTCTTCCGGGGACGCTCCGGGTCTGGAATTCTCACGGCGATCATGTGACCAGGCTTCCGCGTGGTTTCCTCGGAATCGCTTCGTCCGAGAACTCACCCCATGCAGCGATCGAGGATCCCAAGCGCAGGATCTACGGGATTCAGTTCCATCCGGAGGTGGACCACACCGATCAGGGGCTCCACATCATCGACAATTTCCTCAAGCGGGTCTGCGGGTGTTCCGGGGATTGGTCGATGGCCGATTTCATCGACCAATCAGTGAGTTCCATACGGGAGACGGTGGGAAATGGGCGGGTCATTCTCGGATTGAGTGGAGGCGTTGACTCCTCAGTGGCTGCGGCCCTGATCCATCGGGCGATCGGCAGGCAGTTGACCTGTGTGTTTGTGGACAACGGCCTGCTCCGGCAGGATGAACGCGGATATGTGGTCGATCTGTTTCGACGGAACTTTCGGATCGATCTCCGGGTCGAAAAGGTGGGTTCCCTTTTCCTCAGAAAACTCCGTGGCGTCACCAATCCAGAAACAAAGCGAAAGATTATCGGCCGCACCTTTGTCCAGGTATTCGAGCAATCGCTCAAATCAGTTGGGTCGGCGGAGTTTCTGGCCCAGGGCACCCTGTACCCCGATGTCATTGAGAGCATCGCGATCGAGAACAACCCGGCGGCGCTTATCAAGAGCCATCACAACGTCGGAGGCCTGCCGAAGCGGATGAAATTGAAGCTGCTCGAACCCTTGAGGGAATTGTTCAAGGACGAGGTCCGCGCGGTCGGCAGTGCGTTGGGACTGCCCAAGGAGGTGGTCTGGCGGCAGCCGTTTCCGGGTCCCGGTCTCGGGGTTCGGGTGGTCGGAGAAGTGACCCCGCATCGGTTGCGGATTCTTCGAAAGGCGGACCTCATCCTTCACGAGGAAATGATGGAATCGGGTTATTACTATAAGATCTGGCAGTCCTTCTGCGTCCTCATTCCGGTCAAGACGGTCGGTGTGATGGGGGACGAGCGAACCTATGAATATGTGATCGCGATTCGGGCGGTGGAAAGCAGGGATGCCATGACCGCCGATTGGGTGCGAATGCCGTATGACTTGCTTCGGATCATTTCCAACCGGATCATCAACGAGGTCAAAGGCGCAAACCGGGTCTGTCTCGACATCAGTTCAAAACCACCGAGTACGATTGAATGGGAATAGTCCTGGTTCAGTTTATTTATCCAAACCTCTCATGAAGATGGCATCTTTAATAAATTCCTTCCGATGGGGTGCGCGCCTGACGGCCGGCCTGTTGATCCTGAGTCTGTGTGCCGGCGCGTCGGCGAGCGATGAGCTCGATGGGATCATCGCCAGGGCCCGTGTTTATGTGGGGTCCGAGGAGGCGCTCAACAACGTCACATCCATTCACTACCGGGGTGTTTTGATTTCTCAGGATGGAACAACCGGGAAGGTCGATATCATCTTCCAGAAGCCCGAATTTCAGGTGGTGATGGTCGAGGTCGAAAACATCCGTGAAACGACGGCCCTGAGCGGGTACGACGGATGGCGCAAGGTTGAGGACATGAATAACGAAGCAGACTGGGAGGTGACCCTGCTTGAAGCCCGTCAGATCCGTCGGTTGCAGGCGAATGTCTGGGAGAATCTGAACTGGTTCCGTGGCATCAAGAAACGCAATGCGGAGGTTGTCTACGACGGTCGGAAGGAAATAGACGGGGTCGAATGCGACCGGGTGTCCTATCTGCACGGCGACGGTATTCAATTCATCCGCTACTTCGATATCGAAACGGGCCGCCTTGTGGTCACCGAGACCGAGCAGGGGGGGCAGATCCGTGAGGAAGGTAAGATCACGGAGTTGGGCATTCGTTTTCCGGAACGTGTGGTGACTTCCGTCAAGGGCAAAAGCAGCACGATCCAGTTCGATCTCGTAGAGGTGAACAAGGAATACGACGAGGAATTGTTCGACGTCCCGATGCTTTTGCCCTCGACCGGATCCTGATCGGTCGTCCTTCTTTTTTCCGGGGCAGGTGGAGAAAGGGATCTTCCAACCGGCCATGGCGCCCAACTGATATGCGAATACTCTCAACCCGGGCATCGCGTTTTGACACCTCGTTCAATGCTTTCTGCCGACGGGCCGAGACGTCTCCGGCCTTGCGACGGTCGGTCGAAAAGATCCTTGCGGCGGTCAAAAGCCGGGGCGATCGGGCTGTCTCCGACCTGCTGGAACGTTTTGATGGTGTGCGGTTGAAACCGCGTGAATTCAGATTGGATTCCGCCGAATTGGAGGCGGGTTTCCGACGGTTGGCTCCGGTCGACCGTCATGCCATGCGGGACGCTCTGAGGAATATCAAGTCGTTCAACCGCGTGACTCTCCCACGGAACTGGTCCGGACGAAACTCCCACCGTGCCCGTACCGGCGAACGGTTCTATCCCTTGAGCCGGGTCGGAATCTACATTCCACGGGGCCTTGTTTCCACGGTTCTGATGACCTGTGGACTGGCTCGTCTGGCCCGGGTTCCAGAGATCGCGGTGTTCACGCCATGTGGCGCGGATGGAGTCGTGACCGATGGAGTCCTGGGGGCCCTTCACCTGGTCGGAATTACCGAAGCATACCGGATTGGGGGCGTGCCTGCCGTCGGCGCGATGGCCTACGGCACCCGTAGCATACCCTCGGTGGTCAAGGTTTTTGGCCCGGGGAACGCTTTTGTGGTCGAAGCCAAACGACAGGTGTTCGGGACGATTGGCGTGGACCTGCTTCCGGGACCCAGCGAGGTCATGATCATCGCCGATGAGACCTCCGATCCGGCCACGGTCGCGTCCGATCTGCTTGCTCAGGCCGAACACGGGTCCGGTCAGGAACGGGTTTTCCTGGTTTCGCCATCGAGGAAACTGATCGACCGGGTTCATGCGGCGATCGGAGTTCAGATTCGATCATTGCGTCGGATCGAAGCAATCAGCCAGGTCCTCAAGAATGGATTCCTGAGTGTCGAAACCAGAGATCTCGATGAGGCAGCCACGCTCGCTGAAAGGGTGGCGCCCGAGCACCTGGAACTCCCCTTGCCAGGTCCTGAAGCGAGGCGGCTGCTGAACAAGATCACCACGGCGGGTGCGGTTATGGTCGGCCATTGGTCAGCGACGGCCTTGGGTGATTTTGTGGCCGGTCCGAGTCACGAACTGCCGACTGGAGGAGCCGGGCGCTATACATCGGGCCTTCAGGTCAGCGATTTCATGCGGCGTTCAAGTGTCATCGAATATTCGAGATCATCATTGCAGCGCGGCGCGGCCGCGGTCGCATCCTTCGGTGCCCTCGAGGAACTCGATGGGCATGGACGTTCGGTGGAGGCGAGACTCGCCCGGTGATTTCGGAATCTGATCTTGAGGCGCTGGCTCAGGCCCACGTTCGCTCTCTCAGCCCGTACACGCCCGGGGTTCAGCCCGAGGGGGACGGATGGATCAAACTGAACACGAACGAAAACCCCTGTCCGGTGAGTCCGGAGGTGGCCCCTGCGGTTGAATCGGAGATCAAGCGGCTCCGACTCTACCCGGATCCTCGCAGCGAAGCCCTTCGTGTTGCGGCGGCGGAGATCTGCGGGGTTGAGCCCGAGCGGGTGATCGTTGGCAATGGATCCGACGATATCCTGAACCTGTTGGTCCGCGTTTTTGGTGGTCCTGAACGCCGGACCGGTTTCACCGTCCCGGGTTATTCGCTCTATCCGATCCTGGTCTCGATCGCCGGCGGAGAGGGTGTCGGCGTGGAGTTCGATCGATCGATGAGGCTTCCTGTTTCGGCGATCGCCGAATCAGGGACGCAGCTCTTCTTTCTCACTTCGCCCAACGCGCCTACCGGTGTCGGTTTCGCGACGGCGGCGATCGAGCGAATCTTGAGATCCTATCGCGGAATCCTGGTCGTGGACGAAGCCTACGTGGATTTTGCCGAGGAGAATGCGGGCAGTCTGCTCGGCCGCTATACCAATCTGGTAATCGTCCGAACGCTTTCAAAATCTCATGGCCTGGCCGGAATTCGAATCGGGTATGCCGTGGGTTCGACTGCGGTGATCGGTCTGATGGATCGGGTCCGAGACAGCTATAACGTGAACCGCCTGTCCCAGGCGGCGGCCATTGCCTCGCTGGCCGATAAGTCGCACTTCAGATCGACACTTGAGAGGATCAAAGGGACCCGCGAGATTGCTCGGGCCCGGTTTGAGAAACGGGGATGGTTTGTCTATCCCTCCGCGGCAAATTTCCTCTTTGTCGAACCGAAGAACCGCTCCGGGGATTGTGGGGAGGAGGTTGCCGGGAACCTGTACGAATACCTGCTGGCACGACGGATCCTGGTTCGGTGGTTCCCCAGTCATGCCTTGACCTCGGGTTTCCTGAGGATCAGTGTCGGCGCCGATTCCGAAATGCACGCTCTGGAGAACGCGATCGAATCATGGCTGAAGAACGCATAGCTGCGGTCAGTCGAAAGACGACTGAAACCAATATTGCCCTGACCCTGAATCTGGATGGCACCGGCAACGCGGTGATCGCCACCGGGATTCCTTTTTTTGACCACTTGCTCGAGTTGTTCACCCGGCACGGACTCTTCGATCTGGAGGTGACCGCGCGCGGGGATGTGGACGTCGACTATCACCATACGGTTGAGGACGTCGGACTGGTCCTGGGGGATGCCTTGCGCGAAGCGCTGGGCAACAAGCTGGGCATTCGCCGCTATGGATTTTTCATTCTTCCCATGGACGAATGCCTTTCCCGGGTTGCCGTCGACTTGGGGAACCGCCCCTACCTGGCCTACGACGTCGACGTCGCCGACAGTTATGTTCGCGATTTCAACATCCTTCTGGTCAAGGAGTTTTGCCGCGCTCTTTCGAATTCAGTTGGCGCCAATCTCCATGTAAGGCTCGAATACGGCGAGGATGCGCACCACGCCGTTGAATGCGTTTTCAAATGCCTGGCCCGTGCCCTTGACATGGCGACCGGCATTGATCCGAGAACTGAAGGTGCGCTCCCGTCGACCAAGGGCACGCTCACCTGAGCTTTTGTCTTGAAGGACGCCGGTTGGTCGGACAGGCGTAGCGGGATGGGTGGATCGATCAAACCGGACATCGCTGTCGTCAATTACGGCATGGGTAACCTCCGAAGCGTGTCCAAGGCGCTGGAGGCTGTCGGCGCGAACGTGCGGCTGGTCACGAAACCCGATGAGGTTTCCGATTCCGCCGGGTTGGTCTTCCCGGGAGTCGGGGCGCTCGGCGACTGTGTCGACGCTTTGCGATCAAGCGGGTTGGATGGAACCATCCGCGAGTGGATTCGGGACGACCGTCCGTTTCTGGGCGTCTGTCTGGGACTGCAGGCTCTTTTTGAGCGATCTGAGGAAGGGGAGGCCAGGGGCCTCGGGGTCTTTGAGGGCAGGGTGGTTCGTTTCCGGTCCGATTCACTCAAGGTGCCCCATATGGGTTGGAATTCGGTGTCGTTTCAGTCTCGGGCCCGACCGCTTGTCGGACCGCCTGATCTCGAGGGAGAACAGTTTTACTTCGTCCACAGCTATCACGTGGTTCCGGAGGATGAGAGTCTGATCGCCGGGGAGACAGTATACGGAACTCCTTTTACCTCCATGGTTGCCCGCGGTCGGTGCTTTGCCACCCAGTTTCATCCGGAAAAATCACAACAGGCCGGGTTGAGTCTCTACCGGGGATTTGTCACTCTCTGCTCCGATGTATAAGCATATCTTATGTTCGTCGGCCTGGAACCTCACCTGAGGGCAGTTTGCAGGTGACATCGCCTTTACCTGTTGGCATTTTGGCATGAATTCCCCTAAATGAGGGTTTCACCAATCGAATTCGGGTTTCCGAGAATGGAGACAACCCGGAAAACCCTCCTTTCTTTGTTATGTCTGAAAATGCTAGTATCAAGTTGAATGATCGCAACCTGGAGTTTCCGGTTATTGTGGGATCGGAAGGAGAAAAAGCGATTGATCTGCGCACGCTCCGAAGCGATTCCGGCGGCTGCATCACGTTTGACGAGGGATATGGGAACACCGGTTCCTGTGTCAGTAACGTAACCTTCATCGATGGAGATGCCGGCATCCTGCGGTATCGTGGTTATCCGATCGAGCAACTGGCGCAGCACTCGAGTTTCGTCGAGACTGCTTATCTGGTCATTCACGGCGAACTGCCGACCGTCGAGCAGTACGCGGCCTTTTCAGCCCGCCTGAGGGAGCAGGCCGGGATCCACGAGCGCATGCTCCATCTTTTCGAAGGCTATCCCCGTGATGCCCATCCCATGGCAATCCTCAGTGCGATGGTGAATTCGTTGGCCTGTTATGATCCTCACCTGGCCACCAACGACCATAATCGGGATCTTGAGAATTTCGAAGAAGCGTCGGCGATCGCCCTTTCCAAAGTGCGAACCATTGCGGCCGTGGCCTATCGCATGAGTCGCGGTCTTCCGGTCAATTACTCGAACAAGGATCTGAAGTATTGTGAGAACTTCCTGCACATGATGTTCTCCGACCCCTTCAGCCCCTACACGGCTTCGCCGGAGGTGGCGCGGGCCATGAACCTGATTCTGCTCCTGCACGCCGATCACGAGCAGAACTGCTCGACCTCGACCGTGCGTATGGTCGCCTCCAGTGGCGCAAATCTCTTCGCATCCACCTCAGCCGGGATTTCGGCTCTTTGGGGACCGCTGCACGGTGGGGCCAATGTGGCCGTCATCGGGATGCTTCGTTCGATCCATGAGCAGGGGGATGATGGATCCCGGTTCATCGAGGCGGCCAAGTCGGGCAAAGCGCGGCTCATGGGATTCGGCCATCGGGTTTACAAGAACTTCGATCCCCGGGCCAAGATCATCGCCCAGGGATGCGAGGAACTTCTGGACAGCCTCGGACTCACCGATCCACTCCTCGATATCGCCCGTCGTCTCGCAGAGGCGGCGCTGGACGATCCCTATTTTCTGGAGCGCAAGCTGTACCCCAACGTCGATTTCTACAGCGGTATCATGATGCGCGCCATCGGGATACCCCTGAATATGTTCACGGTCATGTTTGCGATCGGTCGCATGCCTGGTTGGATCGCGAATTGGCACGAGGTCGCAGCCGATCAGAACAGCCGCATCTATCGTCCCCGCCAGATTTACCAGGGGCCGGTCAAGCGAGAATACGTGTCGATCAAGGAGCGGACCTGAAGGGGGAAAAGGTAGGCTGTGGACTGTAGGCTGTAGGCTGTAGACTGTGGACTGTGGACTGTGGACTGTGGACTGTAGGCCAGACACTGGGTCATTGCTCAAGATTGGTGCAAACGGCGGGGTCATTGCTCACATCTTGCATGTCAATGCGAGATGTGAGCTTTGACCCCTTCAAACGGACCGCACCCACCAATGCGAGAACCCCTTCAAACGAGCCGCAACCCGCAATCCAACCCGCCTACCGCTTGTTTTTCTCCGGAGGCGTTCGGAGGATTTCTTCGAGTTCCAATCCGGTCAGGCGCTTGATTCCGCTGATCAGACGCCAGAGTGCAACCACCATCACAACCGTAACCGGTATGACGATGACCGGCCAGCTGAGCGAAAGCATCTTTCCCAGTTCGGCGGCGAATTCAGGTGTGCCGCCGGGACTGTGTATGATCACCCTGGCTAGGACGAAATTGAGGACTGCACTGAGGAAGAAGGCGCCTGCGAGCAGGTAGGTCGAGGTGAGGAGCAATCGATCGAATATGTCATGTTGGGACCGTTGGTCCAGTTCGGTGTCCACTCGTGCGACATCGATCATCTTCTCGTTGTAGAGAAACGTTCGAACCAGAGGGAAGGGGGTGTAGAGCGAACCGAGTACTGCCAACCCGAACGTGAGAGGGATGGCGGCTTCCTTGACCGCGAACCAGAAAGGTGAAATTCCGAGTAATCCAAGTCCTCCGGTCAACAGGATGCTGACCAGCCCCAGGATTGAGAAAAAATTCCACTTCCGACGGGTGATCAGATCGTAGATTCCGTAACCCAACGGGAGACTGACACCGATGACCAGGGCCCAGACAGGTCCCAGACGGTCCGGTTTACTCAGCTGTATCAGAATGACGGCCGGGATAACGAGATTGCATAGGAGGTTGATCCACAGGTTTTCCGGCTTTTCCACCGAGTTCGTGTCTTTCTTGGCGTGTTCGCTCATTGTCAGGATTCCTTCACGGTGCCTTTATGACTGTCTTTCCGGCTATTCAAATCTGTTTCTTGTGTTAGGTTTGTCTCCATGACTTCCGATCAGGTTCTTCTAGGTGTCAATATCGACCATTCGGCCACGCTTCGACAGGCCCGGTATCGAGGGATGGATCGAACAACCGGCGGTATGGTCGAACCCGACCCGGTACTCATTGCCTTGCTCTGCGAAAAGGCGGGTGCCGACGGTATCACCGTCCATCTGCGCGAGGACCGCCGGCATATCCAGGAGCGGGACGTCCGCCGGCTGCGCGAATCGATCACCACCCGCCTGAATCTCGAAATGGCGTCGACCAGCGAGATGATCCGACTGGCACTTGAGATCAAACCGGATGCGGTCTGCCTGGTGCCCGAGAACCGGGAGGAGATTTCGACCGAAGGGGGGCTCGATGTTGTGGCACTGTCCTCGAAAGTGGGGGACGTCGTCGCGGCCATGAACGAGTCTGGCATCGAGACGAGCCTCTTCATCGATCCGGATCCGAAACAGATTGAAAAGGCCGCGCTCTTGAAGGCGCCGTGGATCGAATTGCACACGGGCTCGTTCGCCAATACGTCCGGGAACGAACGCGAAAGGGAATTCGAGCGACTCAATCAGATGGCGGCACTCGGGGCTTCGTTGGGATTGACCATAAACGCCGGGCACGGAATCAACTATGTCAATATTTCGGAGATCATGCGGATTCCACACCTCCATGAGTTGAATATCGGCCACAGCATCATCTCCCGGGCGCTTTTATTCGGCATCGATGAGGCGGTGCGGGAAATGAAGGCGAAGATCCTGTCCGCCACCCCGATCTGATCTTTTAAAACCTGACCATGGACCTGACTGGCAGTTCATATGCCGACCCGATTCTGAGCTGTGCTGAATCCAGTCGGTGGGAAGAGGCGGTTCTCGGGACGGACCTGGAGGCGGCGTGGCGCGCCATGAATGCGGCCGGAGCGGCAGTCGGTGACGCCGTCCTGCTCGACCGACTTGAGATTTCGGAACGGCCCCTTGTCCGGACTCTGGTACTGGTGGGCAAGGGCCATAACGGAGGCGATGCCCTCATTGCCCTGCGCCGGCTGTTCGACCGTCAGCCGGGCCTGCAGGCACTCGTTGTCCTGGCGGCGGGGCTGGAGTCGCTGAAACCGTTGACGCGCCGGGCGCTTGAGCAGCTCAATCCCAACCGGGACCGTCGTCTCGAGGTCGTCGGATGGAGAGGCGGCGATACGGAACGATTGACCCGGCGCCTCGAGTCCGAACCTTTCGACCTCTGCCTGGACGGGTTGCTGGGAATGCAATTCAAGCCCCCGCTCAGGAGCGCGGTTCGCCAGATGGTCGATTGCGTGAATTCGAACCCGGGCATCGACCTGCGCGGCGCGGTGGATCTGCCCAGCGGTTTGGGCGATTCGTCGGATGCGGCGCCTTTCCGGGCTGATTTCACCTATGCGACCGGCATCGCCAAGGCACCCGTGGTGGATGAGGCAAATCGTCGGTGGGTCGGGCGTATCCGCTATCTTGATATAGGCTTCTTTTTCGCACGGAAGCCTGCGTCCGACATCTGGATGCTCAAGGACGCAATCCTGGACCCCCACCGGCGTCTTCGACCTCCGGAATCCGACAAGCGCACTTACGGTCATGTCTTTATCTTGACCGGCAGTCGGCCCTATCCGGGGGCATTGCTCATGTCGGTGCGGGCGGCCCTGCGGAGTGGGGCGGGCCTGGTCACGGCCTTTGCCCCCGAATCATTGGCCGCAACGTTTGCGCCGCAGGCACCCGAAGCGATGTGGGTGCCGTGGCCCGAAACGCTGGCAGGTTCCCTGGCACTGGAAGGAAGGCACCTGCTGATCGCCCGTCGCGATCGCTGTTCATCGCTTGTTGTCGGTCCGGGGCTTGGATGCGAGGCCGAAACCCTGCAACTGGTGACCGAGGCCGATGCGGTGGTTGACCGTCCCATTGTGGTGGATGCGGATGCGCTCCAGCAGGGCGTGGTCGACGCACTCGCCGACCGTCAGGAGCGTTCCAGTCCGATCGTGGCAACCCCCCACCATGGTGAATTCAAGCGGATCAGCGGGCTTGACCCCTCGGACCAGGCCCTGCGCGATTTCAGTCGCCGCACGGGGATCATCACCTGCCTGAAAGGACCCGTGACCCGCATTTCCGACGGCGACCGGGTTTTTGTCAGCCCGTTTGGTGGTCCAGTCCTGGCCCGTGGTGGCAGCGGTGACCTCCTGGCCGGGATTTTGGGGACGACTTTGGCCGACTGCCCGGGGGCACCTCTTGAAGCGGCTTGTCGGGGAGTGGTCTGGCACGGTCGAGCGGCCGATTGTCTGTCGCGGGCTCGCGGGCAGGTTGCCGTGCAGACGACTGAGATCCTGGATCACCTTGCGACCGCACTTCGGTGCCCGGATCATGGCAGCTGAGTTGACCCGACGACAGGCGCTCCTGGTCCTGAACGGATTGCCGTCGATCGGGCCGATCAGCCTGAATCGTCTACTCGAGGCATTCGGGGATGACCCCGCAGCAGTTCTGGATGCGAGTTCCTCTGCGCTGCGCCGGGTCCCGAAGATCGGTCCGGTAACGGCCGATATCGTCTGTGGATGGCCCAAGCATTTCCGGTTGGAGCGTGAAGAGGCCAAACTGAAAGCGGGCGGGACTCGCTTCATAACCCGCGAGGACGATGGTTATCCCGAGCTTCTGAAGGAGATTCATGATCCTCCCATCGGTCTCTATTCCCTGGGAGAATACAAATGGGCGGATCGCGCCGTTGCCATTGTGGGATCCCGTCGGTCAACCCTCTATGGCCAGTCGGTTGCGAAACGATTTGGAGCGGACCTTGCCCGGGCCGGGTTCTGCGTGTTCAGCGGATTGGCTCGGGGCATCGACACCGCCGCCCATGAAGGTGCACTGAGTGTCGATGGGGCAACGGTCGCCGTTCTGGGTTGTGGACTCGACATCATCTACCCGCCGGAAAACCTCGATCTCTACCGTCGGATCGGCGAAACGGGGGTGGTGTTTTCAGAATTCCCCTACGGACGCCGGGCGGATCGCCAGACATTTCCCATGCGCAACCGGGTGGTGGCGGGTGCTTGTCAGGCGGTGATCGTGATCGAATCCGATACGAATGGTGGCGCCATGATCACGGCGCGGTTTGCAGGCGAGCAGGGTCGAATGGTCTATGCAGTCCCTGGACGGATTGATCAGGCCACGAGCCGGGGGTGCCACGCTCTCATACGGGACGGGGTCACCCTGGTCACGTCGGTCGACGATATTCTGCAGGAATTTGACTATCTCGGGGGCATGCGGCCCATGCCGATTCCGGAGCGAATTGAGGGACCGGGACCGG
>Ga0164313_10000660_pt1 | contig 28548 bp, 30 predicted proteins | sample GuaBasSedimGuay4_FD_113735 | JGI IMG/M metagenome (GOLD analysis project Ga0164313, IMG submission 113735) | Subseafloor sediment microbial communities from Guaymas Basin, Gulf of California, Mexico - Guay4, Core 4569-4, 0-3 cm | ecosystem: Environmental > Aquatic > Marine > Hydrothermal vents... | reverse complement strand
GGACAACCTATCCGCCTTGCTATCTAGGGGGCCGTGTGTCGGTCGAGCAGATAACGGAGACTGGTACCGCTTCATTCCGAATGAAGTGCCTTGCCGCATCACCCTCCCCGCCAACGCCCGGCCAGGCATGTTCGCACTGCAAGTCGAGAAGGTGCCCGAATGAACTACACCGTAACCCGCGACGTGATTGAACTGTTGAACGATGGCCCCGCCTGGATCGTGGGGGAGGGGCACTCGTTTCCGACCGGCCAGGCCGACCACCGCTGCGCTGTGTGTGGTTTCCCACCCGAGCAGCATCCCGCCCCGCCCGCTGACTTCCTTGCCGCCACCGAGCCGTGTGCGACGTGCAAGGGCACTGCGGTCTTGATAACGGATGTCCTGTTGACCGATGGGTCGTTCTGGGAAACGAAAGATTGCCCCGACTGTCACAACGGGAAACCCCGCCTCAACATGATGGTGGGGTGCCCCGAATGTGAGTTCTCCGATTTCCTGTGCGGCCAATGTGACGACGGCCTCGTTCACGCTGCGACGGTGACCGCTGTAGGCAAGGTGGTGCCGATCATCGCTTGGGACGATCAGAAAGCGGTCGCAAGCCTCGACGAGTTCATCGCCATCGGTTCGCCAACCGACCCCACATGGCGAGCGCATTACAAACGGGGCGACGACATAGGGCGGTCGATAACCCGACAGATCACCCTCCCCGCCAACGCCAATCCTGGCATGTTCGCACTACAAGTCGAGAAGGTGTCCGAATGAACATCACCGTAACCCGCGACGTGATCGCCCTGTTGAACGAGTCGGGCAACGCCTGGATCGTGGGGGAGGGCAAACAGCCACACGTATCAGACATGCTCACGCTTGAGGCGGCATGTGCCTCGGTTGGGATCGAGAGGGGCAAGACCACCCATCAAATGATGTGTGAATATCTAGCGCCTCACCCGCCCGCTGACCTGGTTGCTGCTACCGTGCCCTGTGCTACGTGTGAGGGTGACGGAGCAGCCGCCAACGTTGACGATCTAGATGACGTGGACGTGTCCAGCGAATACGCATACGTAGCGGCTGACTGTGGGGAGTGCGACGGTTACGGGAAACCCCGTATCGACCTGATGGTGGACTGTGACGGCGACCACTACCAAAGCACAGACCTTTCCGACCTAGGCGACTGGCTATGCACGAAGAACTGCACCCCTGGCCGACAAGTCCACGCTGCGACGGTGACCGCTGTAGGCAAGGTGATGCCGATTGTGGATAGTGAATACACCTCGATCCATGACCAGACGTCGCCACGGATGGTCGTCGGCCACACATCGACATGGATCGTCGACGGTAGCGACATATCGGATATCACCCGCCCCGCTAACGCCAAACCTGGCATGTACGCACTACAAGTCGAGAAGGTACCCGAATGACCCACATCCATCCCGACACCCACGCAGACGCCCGATACCGGCACATGATAAAGGCGGACGAGTTGGTCGATAGCGAACCCGGCCGGTCACGTGCCCACTCGCAGTTGGCGATCGTGCATGCCCTGTCCGAGATGATCGAGCGCAGCCAGCAATGAAGTGGCTGTTCAAGCGGTCGGCGTTCCAGAACTGGTTTGCGATCTACCTCATACTCCTCGTCACGGACGACTGGTGGGACAACGACAGGTACCAGGCGTACCACAACGCCGCGCTCGGCATCTTCGGCTCTGTCGTGATCGTCGCCGCTGTGTTCAGGTTTACCGACCGCTGGGGTGAACGACATCCCGACCCCGAAGAGGTAAACCTGTGACTCATGATCACCGCCCTTCTCGGCTGGTTCTGGCTCATCGTGCAGAAGGGAAGGCCTAAGTGAAGCGCGCCTTCCAGACGGTGGCTGAGGCGGCCCGAGACGCCACCAGTTCGATGCGCACCCTCGCCACGCTCATCACCCCGGTCGAGATCGACGCTGAGACACGCTTCATCGTTCACGCCGGGACACACCACGCCGCCAGCGCGGCGCTCCGCGATCAAGGCATCGTGGTTGCCGACCAACGCCAGATCGTGTACGCCGTCCCCATCGGCGCTCACCGCCTGCGGGGCCTGCGCCGCCAGCCGACCGACCACTTCGTGTCCGGCTGGTGCAACCCTTCAATCAACATGGACGAGGTAGACGAGTGCTTGCGTGTCGGTGGATTCCTGTAGTCAGACTCAGGTTGGTGCCATACTGGACGCATGCCGCAGCCACACAAGGGCGTCCGAGTCCAGCACACAACCCGCATCCCCGCTGACCTGCACCGTGCGGCCGTGGGGGTCGCAGCCCGCCGCCACCTGACGCTCAACGACGTGGTGTGCGAGGCGCTACGCAAGTTCGTGCGGGTCGAGACGGGCAGCGTTGGTGCTGACATTCGCGAGGATGTGAACGCATGACCGACACCATCGCCAACGCACCGGCACGAATGGGTGCAGCCGCCGTGCAACTCCGGGTCCACGGAACGTCGTACGAGGACATCGCCATGACGCTCGGGCTGTCCAGTCCCCGTGCCGCCCTGACTCTCGTGTCACGAGAACTCGCCACGCAGGGCGAAGGGATGACCGAAGAACGAGACGAGATGCGCCGTGTTGAAGCGGCCCGCCTCGATGAACTCCTGGTCGGCCTGATGGAGAAGGCGACCAACACCGAACACACCGAACACATCATCGCGGTGCGTGCCGCCGTCACCGTCATCGACCGGCGCATCAAGTTGTACGGACTCGACGCTCCAACCGAAGTCACGATCCACACACCGACACAGACCGAGTTGGATCAGTGGGTGGCGACGATGGTCGGTCATGCCATTCCCCGCCAGGCGCTGGAGGAACCCGACATCATCGACGCCGACATCGTGGAGGACGAGAGCGATGGCTGGGACGACTGACGACGACTGGTTGGACGACCTGCTGTTAGAAGAGGACCCGAAGTCGGCCCGTATGTGGAAGCGGGACTCGATCGGGATGAACAAGCCTGAGGCAATGAAGGGCGTTCCTCGTTTCGGGCAAGCCACCTGCCGGGTGTCGATCGTGTTGTGGCGGCGCATGAAACAGCACACCGATTCGCTCGACACGAACATCGGCACCTTCTTCCGCCGTGCCATCGGTGAGAAGATGTTGCGAGACGGCGTTCCCGCCTCAGAGATCGAGGGATGGTTGAAGTGACAGTCGAGACAGACGCCTACAAGAAATGGACGCCAGCCGCCCAAGAGAAAGCGTTGCAGGCGCTGCGCGAACGGACCGCCAAGGAATGGCGACCGTTCTACTGCCCGAACCCGATCTGCAACGGCAGCCCTCACGGTGACTGGGACTGGCATCACGCCCGAGCCGACCAGCGCCCGCCGACCGACACGGAGTGGTTGGTCTGGAACCAGATGTCAGGACGTGGCACCGGCAAGACACGCTGCGGCACAGAGTTCGTTCATCGCGCCACGAAGAAGTTGCCTCGTATCGCTCTCGTGGCGGGTACCTCCACCGACGCACGAGAGGTCATGCTCGAAGGCGAGTCCGGCATCCTCACCATTGCGCCGCCTGATCATCGCCCGTTCTACGAGCCGTCGAAGAAGCGTCTCACCTGGCCGAACGGCTCGGTCGGCACCCTGTTCTCCGCCGAGGAACCTGACCGCCTGCGTGGTCCCGAGCACTATTTCGCCTGGCTCGATGAGGCCGCCCACTGGCCCCTCGTCCAGGAATGCTGGGACAACCTGCTGTTCGGTCTGCGCCTCGGCGCTCGCCCGCGCATCCTCGTCACGACCACACCGAAGTCGCGCCCCTGGATGAAGGAACTGCTCGCTGATCCACGCACTCGCACGGTCACCGTCTCGACGTACGCCAACCTGGACAACCTGTCGCCTGTGTTCGCAGAGCGGGTCATCGCCCGGTACGAAGGCACCCGGCTCGGCCGCCAGGAACTCCACGGCGAAATGCTCACCGACGTTGAGGGCGCGCTGTGGACTTGGGACATGATCGAAGAGCACCGGGTCACGCCGGGTCCCGCCGAGTTCGACCGGATCATCGTCGCGATCGACCCCGCCGGTTCATCCAAGACGAGCGCCGACGAAACAGGGATCATCGTCGCCGGTTCGATCGACAACCAGTCGTACGTCCTGGAGGACCGCTCCGGCCACTACAGCCCACACGGATGGGCGAAGGCGGCCGAGTCGATGTACGAGAAGTGGGACGCTGACGCCTACGTGGCGGAGGTCAACTTCGGTGCCGACATGGTGATCTCGAACATGCGGAACTCTGGGATCGACGGTCGCATCATCGAACAACGTTCAGCGCGTGGCAAAGAGTTGCGCGCCGAGCCGGTCGTCGGCATGTACGAGCAGGGCAAGATTCACCACGTCGAAGTGTTCGAGGATCTCGAAGCGCAGATGACCGAGTGGGTGCCCAGCGACCGCAACTCGAAGTCGCCTGACCGGGTGGACGCTCTCGTGTTCGCGATCACCGAGTTGCAGAAACGTCGCCAGAAGGCCACATTCGCATCGCCGCTCTCTCTCGTGTCGTAGACTCAGGTTCATGGGTCCCTCCAAATACCGCAAGAAACCAGTCGTCATCGAAGCAATGCAGTTCGGTTGCTACCAAGACGGCGAGGCACCAGCCAGTTGGAATGACAACAAGGGCGGCGACCTGTGGCGATGGATGTACGAGCACAACGTGCTGTTCCGACTCCACCAAGTTGACCCCGGTCCTGTCTGCATGATCGTCAAGACGCTCGAAGGCGAGATGACCGCCGACATCGGTGACTGGATCATCAAGGGCGTGGCGGGCGAGTTCTATCCGTGTAAGCCCGACATCTTCCAGGCGACCTACGAGGCCGCCGAATGAGCAGGCCAACCGTCGCCGTCTACACCCCAGTTCTCAACGAAGCGAAGCAGATCGAACGATGGGCCGAGTCCGCCAAGGACGCCGACCTGTTGCTGATGGTGGACACCGGCTCCGACGACTCGACCGTTGAGGTCGCCAAGGCGTGCGGTATCGAGATCAGCCGGGCCTGGATCGAGCCGTTCCGTTTCGATGACGCCCGCAACGTGGCGATGTATTCGATCCCCCGCCACATCGACATCTGTCTCCAGTTGGACGCCGACGAAGTGCTGCTCGAAGGCTGGCGCGAAGAACTCGATGAGGTCAACCCGGAACACAACCGGTGGTCGTACTGGCTGACGAACAACCAGAACTCGTGGGGGCGGGTACGACGCATGAACTGTGTGCGGATGGGCAAGGGCTTCCGATGGGAGCACCCGATCCACGAGGTCATCAAGGGCGACCAGCCGAACGCTCATCTCGACACGCTCGTCATGGAGCACCAGCCCGACAAGTCCAAGTCCCGCCGGTACGTGCTGGGCATGCTGGAGTATTGGTCGGCGGAGTACCCCGACGACGCAAGGTCGCTGTTCTATCTGGGCCGCGAGTACACGTATCGCAGCGACTGGAAGAGGGCACGCATTGCCCTGTGGCAATACCTGAACCACCGCAACGCCACGTGGGGGCCAGAGCGCGGCGAGGCGCTCATGCACATCGCCAAGATGGACGACAACCCGGAACGCTGGCTGTGGCAGGCGATCTCCGAAGCACCGGAACGTCGTGAGCCGTTCGTGCATCTCGCCAAGTTGCGCATCAAAGCCAACGAGTGGGACCGGGCCAACGCCCTCCTGCTCGAAGCCGCAGCGCGCACCAACCAAGGCGTCTACACCACGCACATGGATTGCTGGGGTGACCCGTTCGAGAAACTGATCGCCCGAGTCGGAAGGCATCTGAAATGACGGACCCGAACATCCCCGTCGGAATCTACAAAGAGTCGCAGTTCACCCGCCCGCGCCCCGACTGCCCTCACCCAGAGCGGTACACGACGCACGACATTCAAGGCACCGAGATCCAGGTGATCGAGATGGTCGCCGGGATGATCCGCGGCCTCCAGCCGGACACGGTGCTGGAGACTGGGACCAGCCGTGGCTTCATGGCTAAAGCCGTGGGTCGGGCACTTCTCCAGAATGGCAGAGGGGTGTTACACAGTTACGAGGTCGATGAGCCGACATGGCTCGAAGCCGTGGATTACGTCCATCACGACGGCGAGTTGGAGGGCACTGTCGTGATCCACAACGAGCCGTCGATGTCGCCGTGGGAGCACGGGTCGATCGACTTCGCTTGGTTCGACTCGCACATCCAACTGCGTGAGCAGGAGTTTGACTTCTACCGCCAGTTCTTCCACAGCCGCACCGTTGTCGGGTTCCACGACACAGCCCCGCACTTCGGGGACTGGTCGCATTCGCTGATGAGGCGAGACGACCTGCGAGCCATTCGACTACCAACCCCTCGTGGTGTGATCTTCGCCCGCTGGGTTCCGCCGTTCTGATGGTCTGGCGTCACGGGATGCCCGCCTGTGAGTCCGGTGAGAAGGTGGAGGTCTGGTCCCAGATCGGGCCGGAGAACTGGTTTCAATATCTCGGCGTCACGTCGATGCACGACAACGAGGTCATCATTCGAGTCGCTGACATGGAGCACCAGGAGTTCCACAAAGCGCCGCCATGTCCAACGGAAGCGAAGATCGTTTGGAGGGTTCTGGAATGAAAGCCATCGTCACCGGCACCGGCAGGTCAGGCACCGGGTACATGAGCAAGGTTCTGTGCGAGTCGGGCTTCGCCTGCGGCCATGAACAGGTGTTCACCCACAGGGGCGTCGAACCGAACGAACACGGGCTGGACGCTGACTCGTCGTGGATGGCGGTGCCGTACCTGTCGCACTATCCGAGGACACCGATCGTGCTCGTCCACCGGGACCCCGTGGCGGTCATCTCGTCATTCAAGGGCATCGACTTCTTCGGGCGGCCGTCGCCGTACCGGTCGTTCATGTTCGCCAAGAATCCTGCGCTACGAAACCTGGATTCGTTCGAGGCGTGCTGTCAGCACTACATCATGTGGAACAGGCGGGCACTCGACTACGCCACGCTCATCATGGATCTGGACGACATGCGCTGGTTGGAGGTCGCCGTCGAACTCGAACTCGATGTCGTCGCCTTGTCTGAGGCGGTGCGTTCCGTGGACCCGACGTACAATCACCGCCAGCGCGCTAACGTTGATCTCGACCGCATCCCGGACGAAGTATGGGAGATGCGGGCTGAACTTCTGGAGGCATCACCATGACCATGACGCTCGAACTTCTGATCGCATTCCTGATCGGCGCGACTGCTGTCGGCAGGGCCACCCGCCTGATCGTTGACGACGACATGCCGGTGTTCAAGTGGTTCCGCGAGACGTGGGTCATGTTCTTCGTGAAGCGCGAACGGCCGTCGGTGGCTGAACTGATCGTGTGTCCGTTCTGCGTGAGCATCTGGTTGGCGTTCGGTTCGACCCTGTGGGCGTTCCTGTCCGACCTGCATTGGACATGGTGGTTCCTGCACTTGATGCTGGCTGGGGCATACATTGCCGCCATGATCAACGTGCGCGACATTCCTGCTGAGTAGCATTCCCAATCATGGCTCGCCAGCGCACCCGTCAGCCCGAGGCCCCTAACGGGTTCGTGGCATCAGCCGTCCGTCTGCCTACAGCGAAGGCGGCCGACGCTGGCCGACAACAGTCGTGGCAGAGCACAGCCTGGAACTTCTTTGATGAGGTCGGTGAACTCCGTTACCTGTCGAACTGGATTGGGAACGTGCTGTCTCGTGCCCAGTTGCATGCGGCGAAACGTGACGGAAATGAACTGATCCCGCTGACAGAAGGCCCGGCACGAGAGGCAATGGACGCCCTGTACGGCGGGCCGCAGGGGCAGTCGCAGATGCTGCATCTACTCGGTGTGGACACCACGGTGTCCGGTGAGGGCTACATCGCCGCCCGGACCGTTGACGGCCAGGACAACTGGGATGTCCTCTCGACCGGCAACGTGACGCAGGGCAAGGGCGGCGCGATCACCATGAACTACGGCAACGGTGAGACTCGCTACGCGAAGAAAGCGGACGACCTGCTCATCCGTGTCTGGACGCCGCACCCGACCAATCCGTCCGAGGCCGACGCGCCGACCCGCTCGAACCTCAAGACGCTCTCGCAGATCGTGGGCTACGACGACCACATCTCGGCCCAGTTGACAAGCCGCCTGGCGGGTGCAGGAATCCTGATCATGCCGTCGGAGATCGAGTTTGCCGCCGCCCCCGAGACAGACCCGGAAGCCACGCAGGCCGACACATTCATGCAGTCATTGCACGAAGCGATGGAGACTGCGAAGCAGAACCGATCGTCCCCGGCAGCGTTCGTGCCAATCGTTGTGACGTGTCCCGGCGAATACATCGAAGCGATCCGTCACCTGACGTTCTGGTCTGACCTCGATGAGTCCGTCATCATGATGCGTGAGGCCGCGATCAAGCGGTTCGCGATCGGGATGGATGTCCCGCCGTCGGTCCTGATGGGCAACGCCGAAGAGAACCATTGGAACGCCTGGCTGTCCGAAGAGTCCGCAATCAAGGCCCACCTGGAACCCCGCCTCGGCGTGATCAACAGCGCGCTGTCCACGTCGTACCTGCGTCCGGCGCTGACCGGCGTGGTGCCCGACGACGAACTGATCGACTACTACGTCATTGCTGACACCAGTGAGATTCGTGTCCGGCCGAACAAGGGCGAGCAGGCATTCGAGTTGCGTGACCGTGGCCTCATCAAGGCTCAGGCCGTCCGCCGTGAAACCGGGTTCAAGGACGAGGACAAGATGGACGACGACGAGTACGCCTTGTGGCTGTTGCAGCGCATCGCCACTGGTGCCGTCACGCCAGAACTCACAGCCGAAGCCCTCCGGGTGCTCGGGGCGAACATCGACCCGTCGCTCGTCGTGCCCGACGATGTTCAGGAGCAGCCGACTCACACCGCCGAGGACACCGAGGTCGAGACACAGCGCGGCATCCCACAGATGGACGAGGCCGAACAGCCTCTCGCTGCCGCCTGCGAAGTCCTCGTGTTCCGGGCGTTGGAGCGGGCGGGGAACCGCTTGAAGAACAAGCACCCCCGCACCGATGTGACGGCCATGCCGATCCACACCGTCTACACGTCGCTCTCCGGCGAAGCCGACTATCTGCTCGAAGGAGCATGGGACTGCGCCCCTGAGATTCTGGCCGAGTACTCCGTAAAGGTGCCCGAAGTCACACAGGTTCTCGACTTCTACGTTCGGGGTTTGATCTCGACGCAACGCAAGCACAACCGGACGACACTCGGCCGCTTGCTCGCCGCTTCTCATCTCGAAGCCATCACAGCCGACGCATAGTTCGCTACCGTGTTCGGCATGGACCTGGACACGTTCGCCGCCCAACGAGACGAGGACCTCGTTGCATTGGCCGATGAGTACGCACCCGCAGTGGACAGTGCTCTCCAAGAACAAGCCAGCGGAGACATGATGGCGGAGTTCGTCACGGCACTCACGATCCTGTTCCTGCTGACCTACGGGGAGGAAGGCGGCGAAGAGTCCCAAGAGCAGAAGTACCTCGCCCTGTTCCTCGCAGCGATGGAGGCGGTGTTGCCGGAGACGGACTCGACGTACTACATCGACTACGAGACGGAGGAAGAGGCGGTCGCTGCCCAGGAGGCACAGGTCGCTCGCATCTCCAACTGGTTCTCGACGGCGACTCTCGGAGCCGCCACCCTGTACGCAGCGGAGTCCACCGGCACCGTGCAGACCAAGACGTGGGTGACGATGCGCGACGACGCCGTTCGTGACACCCATGCCCCGCTCGACGGCGAGACGAAAGAGATCAACGACTTCTTCACGGTCAAGACGACACCGCCTGCGCAGATGCAGTATCCGGGTGAGCCGGTCGGCCCGGTGGACGCCTGGATCAACTGCCGGTGCGTGTTGAGTATCGGCACCGTGGTCGCGTCCGGTGCGTACGATGGGCGAATGGACCCCAATCTGGTTGCCTCGGGCGGATTCTCCGGCGTGGTCCTCGTGGCGCTTCCCGCAGGCGATCAGCGAGTGACGTACGAGGACGGCGACTCGACCGAACTCCACCAGACGCTGGCGTATCTCGGCTCGACCGACCAGATGCAAGAAGGCGAGCGCGAGGCGGTGCTGGAAGTGGCAGAGCGCATGGCCGCACGTTTCGAGCCGTTCACTGCTCGTGTGTCTGGGCGCGGAACACTGGGCGAGGACCAAGACGAAATCGTGCTGACCGAAGCCGATGAGTTGCAGGCGATGCACAACTTCGCCATCGACGGCGGGCCTGTCATGGCGATGTACGAAGAGCGCAACGGACACCCGACTTGGATCAGCCACATCACCGGCTCTGACGCACAGGCGGGTGACGAGATTCCCATGAACCGAATCGGTGCATGGTTTGGCGGAGACGACCATCACACGTTCAACCTGGGGGAACCCGTGACCGAAGAACCGCTCGAAGATGACGTGACCGAAGATGACGACGCCCCACCGATCCCTGACGAGCCGATCCCGGCCGAGGACCAGAACCAGCCGGTCTACGGCGTGGCGGTTCCCGAAGGCGTCGAGTCTGGCGACAAGCGCATGTTCGCTCCCGGCGGCATCACGCACCGGGACCTGCCGCTGACACTCACCTGGCAGCGAGCCTCCGCTTCGGAGCACGAGGGCGAAGTCGTGGTCGGCCGCCTCGACACCCTCGAACTCCGTGACGACGACATGTGGCACTACACGGGCGAACTGCTCACCGACGTGCCCGAGACTGACGAAGTGATCAACCTCATCGCCCAAGGCGCGCTGCGTGGCGTGTCGATTGCTGGCGACAAGGGCAAGGTCGCGATGCCGACAGACGCCGAGATGGAACAGGCTCTCGACGGCGGCGAGGAACCCACCACCGTGTTCGAGGAAGCCCGCATCTCCGGGCTGACGATCGTGCAGATTCCTGCGTTCCAGGAGTCGTTCATCTCGCTCGGCGTGGACCCCGAACTGTCGGAGCCGCTGGCGGCCGCCGCAGAGATCGAAACGTTCAAGCGTGGCACCGGCTGGGTGACACACCCCGAAGAGACGAGCCGTCTCCACCGCTACTGGACGAAGGGGAAAGGTGCCGCCAAGATTCGCTGGGGTACCGGTGGCGACTTCACTCGCTGCACCCGCCAACTCCGCAAGTACATCGAACCCCGCTTCCTCAACCGCACCTGCGCTGAGTGGCACCACGACGCTCTCGGCTACTGGCCGGGAGAACTCGGCAAGCCGGGCAACAACCCGAAGAACTCACTCGAACCATGCACCGACTGCGAGGACACCGCCATGATCGCCGCTTCCGCTTCCATCCCTGAGGCTGCTCCAGCCCTGACCATCGTGGCCGCTGCCCCGCCAGCAGTGGTGAACGCCGCCTGGTTCGCTGATCCGAAGTTCTCGGCCCCGACTGCGCTCGTCGTGGACAAGGCCGGTCGCGTGTTCGGCCACATCGCCAAGTGGGGAACCTGCCACATCGGCATCGAAGGGCAGTGCGTGACGCCGCCAACATCGAAGTCGAACTACGCCCACTTCCATCTGGGAGCGGTCGAGTCAGACGAAGGCACTCTCGCTGTAGGCACCCTCACGTTGGGGACCGGCCACGCCGACCTCCACCTGTCTGGTACCGATACCCGCCGCCACTACGACCACACCGGAACAGCGGTCGCCAAGGTTCGGGCTGGCGAGGACGCACACGGCATCTGGGTCGCAGGCTCACTGTGTGATGGCGTCACCGACGAGCAACGCCGCACCCTCATGGCTGCCGGTGGAATCTCCGGTGACTGGCGCAGCATTGGTGGGGCACTCGAACTCGTCGCAGGCCTCGCCGTGAACGTGCCGGGCTTCCCCGTGCCACGTCCAGCACTCGCAGCCTCAGGCGGACACCAAGAATCGCTGGTCGCTGCCGGTGTCGTCATCCACGAGCCGGACCCGTCCATCGACGCGATCGCTGACGCAGTGGTAGCGAAGTTGGCGGCGAAACAGAAGCGGGCAGAACGCCTGGCCGATCTTCTGCCACTACGGACCGAAGTGCGGGCACGCAGGATCGCTAAGATCGCTGCGTCAGCCAAGTGAAAGGGTCCCCCATGCAAGCGTTGCGCGGTTGAGGCGGAAAGGGCAAGGGGTACGTGGTCACGTACCCAGACGGACGTACGTCCAATGTGAACACCATGTCCGAGGCGATCACTGTCGCCCGTCGGGTCAAAGGCACCTACCAAAGAGCGAAGAAGTAGGGCAGTAGTCATCGGCCGCTGAGGCAAGCGCCTCGTCCGCGAGTGGGTGCATGTCGCCCTCGATGGCGAGCGGACTGTCGTGAACAGTCTGACCGAAGCACTGAAAGAAGTCCGAGACAAGGGCGGTTCGTACGCCCAGATATCCCGGCGCGTCTAAGAATCTTCGGGGGATGCTTGCATCTCATCCACAATCTGTGAGTAACCTGTGTACTCAGACGCCCGACCGTCTCAGTGCGAAGCACGACGGTTGTCCACCCGTGAAGCGGGGGATCGGTAACTATCCCAATCCCCGAACCATGTGGAGCGAACGTCATGTACGAACTTCCCGAGTCCCTCGAAGGACTTACCGTCGATGAGATCGACGCCAATATCGACCAAGCCTTGGATTCCCTCCAGGCCCTGAATATCTCGGATGACTCGTCCGACGACGACATCACGACCGGCGAAAGCCTGTCGGAGTCGCTGAACACTCTTCGCGCCGCCAAGGCCGAGGCTGTCTCCGCTGCCGAAGCCAAGGCCGAGCGCATCGCTGCGCTCCAAGCCCAGGCCACTCCGGCTGAGGAAGTCGCCCCGGCTGAGGAAGTCGCGGAGGCCGCCGACGCACCTGCCGAGGAAGCCCCGGTCGCTGCTGCGGTCGAAGCCGCCGAAGAGGTCGTCACCCCCGACGAAATCATCGAACCAGCCCAGGAGGCACAACCAGTGGCCGCATCCGCCAGCCCATCCCCCGTCGCCCGCGCTGCTGCTGCTGCGCCCGAAGTCATCGTGCCTCAGCGCCAGACAGCGACTCTCATCGCTGCTGCTGACGTACCCGGCTACGGCAACGGCCAAGAACTCGAAGGCATGCGTGCCGTCACCAAGGCGCTGCTCGCCAGGACGAAGGGTCTGCCCAGGACCAACCTCGCCACGGCTCAAGGCGGCGTTCGTCAGCGTTACGGCGCTGCGCTCATCCAGAAGATGGGCTTCGATGACGCCACCACGCAGACACCCGAGGGTGGAGCGACGGACCTCGATCTGCTGTTCGCAGCGACCGACCCGGCCCGCCTCCCCGGTGGATCACTCGTCGCCGCTGGCGGCTGGTGCGCCCCGTCCGAGACGATCTACGATCTCTGCCAGTTCGAGACGCTGGAAGGCGTCCTCTCGATCCCCGAGTTCCAGGTCAACCGTGGCGGCATCCGCTACACGAGTGGCCCGTCGTTCGAGGACATCTACACCGCTTGTGGGTTCTTCCAGACCGAGCCGGAGGCCATTGCGGGAGACTGCAAGGACTGTTGCATGGTGGACTGCCCGCCTTTCGATGAGATTCGTCTCGACGCGATCGGCCTGTGCATCAAGTCGCCGCTCCTGACGGAGAACGCTTACCCCGAGTTGGTACAGCGCTTCATCGAAGGTGCGCTCGTCGCCCACGCCCACAAGGTGAACAAGTACATTCTCGACACCATGCTCATGGCAGCCGGTACTCCGGTCGTCGGCATAGAAGTCGGGGCTGTCGCTCTCACCCTGGAGCAGATCGTGTTCACCGCGATCGGCATGCGGTACTCGTACCGCCTCGCAACCGACGCCGAACTCGAAGTCGTGGCTCCGTACTGGTTCCAGGAAGTCGTCCGCATGGACCTCGCGATGCAGAACGATCGCGACAACGCGAACGTCTCCAACGCCGAGGTTGACGGCTGGTTCACTTCACGCAACATGAGCGTCCAGTGGGTCTACGACTTCCAGGACCCGACCGTGGTTGGCTGCGACATCACGCTCCCGACCGAGGTCACCTTGCTCATGTACCCCGCCGGTACTTGGGCCAAGGGCACCACCGACGTGATCAACGTGGACGCTGTGTACGACTCCCCCAACCTGGAGGCCAACCAGTACACGGCGCTCTTCATGGAAGAGGGCATCCTCGCCGTCCAGAAGTGCACTCACACCTGTGCGATCACGCTGCCCATCTGCATCAGCGGCAAGGGCGTCCTGGACGACATCGACGAGTGCCTGGTTCCGCCAGTCACACCGGTCCCGCCAACGACCTGAGCAAGTAGTCGTGGTGGGGGTCGGAGGGACCCTTCCCCCGCCACGACACTCGCCCACTAGCCGAAGGAGGCAGTCCCGATGAGCATTCAGATCGCAAAGAAGTACATCGAAGTTTCACCGGTCACCCCGTATCCGGGTGGAGTGCTCAGTGTCGCCAACGTCATCGACGTAGGCGATGGTGACCATGCGCTCCTGGGGGCTGAGTACCAAACGAATGCGTGCGCCGTTGGCGGCATCTGGGACGAGTACTGCTACGCCGAGGATCAGAACCTCTGCGAAGGCACCACCCCACCGCCTCCGGTCGGTGGCTACAAAGACCTGGACGAGCAACCCGATTTCGTGAACGGCGACCCGTGGGCCGTCTACGCCGGAGTCGAATGCTCCCGTCCCGGCGATCTGCCTGACGAAGCCGCAGCGCGAGAGCGTCTCGGCTACGTCGAGTCTCGCCAGGTCGATCAGCGAGTCTGGGTCGAAGTCGGCTCAGGCGCTGATCCAATCACAGGCGGCACCCTCTTGCAGGCTGTCGCTGAGGCTGAGGACATCGCAGCCCAGGAGTACGGCGGGGTTGCAACCCTGCTCGTTCCTCGGGGCTTGGTGACCTGCGGCTACTCGAACGACATCTTCGTGTGGGACCCACTCGAAGGCGTCCACAAGACCCATCAGGGCACTCTGGTTGCCAACGTCGCGGTCGTCGCAGAGGAAATCCGGCTCACCGGCCGGATCACCTTGGTGCGTGGCCCCGTCTTGACGCAGAGCGCCCCCGAAATAGTACGACCGGATGGCACCTGCGATCCGCGCCGAGCACTGGCGGAACGTCCCTACGTGGGCCTCTACGAGTGCATGAAATACGCAGGTCCAGCGACCTGTGGTAGCCCCATCCCCGCCACATAAGGAGAACACCCGATGGCAAATGCAAAGAGTTTCCCTCTTGTCCGTGGTCGGACGATGCGAGTCACCAAGACCGACGGCTGTTGTGGCCCGGAGTATGGCGACGACAACTCGATCGTCACCGACGGGTTCGTATCAGTCGCACTCACCGCCAACATCACCGACGCCGAAGAGATCACAGTCACGAACGCCAACGGCAAGACCTGCGTCCGTGACGCCGGTTCCCCAACGTTCGATGGCTACGGCGTCGAGATCACATTCTGCGAAGTCCAGCCTTGCCTGTTCTCGATGATCACCGGTCAGCCGGTCGTCCTCGATGATCAGGGCGAGATCGTCGGCTTCAAGATGAACTCGGGCATCACGCTCGACCAATCCGGTTTCGCTCTCGAAGTCTGGATGGGTGTTCCTGGTGTCGCCTGTGAGGGTGACGCTGGCGCATACGGCTACCTCCTGCTCCCCTGCTTGCAGGGTGGCGTCATTGGTGACTTCACGATCGAGAACGCTGCCATCACGTTCACGATCACCGGGGCCTCCACCAAGGACGGCAACGGTTGGGGTTCCGGCCCGTACGCCGACACCGTGCTCCCCGAGCCGCTCGATGAGGACGATCACCTGTACGTGATCTTCACGACCGTGGACCCGCCCGAGCCGTCCGACGGTTGCGAGGCTTTGCTGCCGCCTGGCTTGACGCTCGAAGTGGTCGATCCCGATGCCACTCTCACGCTTCCTCGTGCGAGCGGCGATCCCTGTTGGGATGGCGACGTGATCGTGGACTGGGGCGACGGAAGCGCACCCGAGACGATCGCCGCACCGGTTGCCGAGGCACTACACACGTACACCGCGAACGGTTCGTACGATGTGGACGTGTCAACGACGGTGCCCGACTGCCCGTCCTACTCGTTCCCGGTCATCATCGCGTCCATCGTGCCTCCCACGACCACGGCTGCGGCTGCGGCACGGAAGGCTCCGGCGAAGGCGGCGGCCCCAGCGGGGGCTGACTCCCCCGACCAGAAGTGATCGGGGAGTAGGGTCTGAGGCGTGAGCCTTTCTGACACCTACGACTTCGGGAACCAGGAACCAGGGACCTGCCTTCCTTGGAAGCCTGACTTCGAGGGGTGCTGCGACGAGTTCGCGGACTACCCCTCGGAGTTGCAGGTCCGGGCGTTGTCTCTGGCCTGGTCAACGATTCGAGCGCTCACGGGCGGTCGCACTGGGAACTGCCCGGTGACGATCCGTCCGTGTTTGCGTCCCGACGTGTGCACCGCCTGTTTCGGTGAGTCGTGGATGACGCCGTATGTGGATGCTTCCGGCAACTGGAAGAATGCGGCTTGCCGCCAGAACGGTGACTGCTCGTGCTGCGATATGTGCGAGATCGTCATGCCGGGTCCGGTCGCCGCCATCCAGGAAGTCCTCGTGGATGGCTACCGCATCGACATCCAGTTGTTCCGCATCGACAACGGCAATCTTCTCGTCCGCCAGGACGGGTGCTGCTGGCCCGGCTGTCAGAACATGGGCGCTCCGCTCGGAGCGATCGGCACGTTCGGCATCACGTACATCCCCGGCGTCCTCCCGACCGAGGCTGGGATGTGGGCTGCCGCCACGCTCGCCTGTGAGTTCGCCAAGGCATGCACTGGGGCGAAGTGCCGTCTGCCTTCATCTGTCACGTCTGTGGCCCGTCAGGGCGTCACTATGGAACTCGGACGGGGCATCTTCGAGAACGGCACCGGCATCCGCGAGGTCGATGCGTACATCTACAGCGTGAACCCGCACGGGCTAAAGACCGCCCCGAAGGTGTACTCGCCTGACATGGAGTCGGGGAAGCATCGGTTCCAGACGTTCCAGGCGATCAAGAAGCCGTCATGAGCGACCCTGAACTTCCGGTTCTGCCGGTCCCGCCGTTGGCCCCGTTCCTGCTGGAACTGCTTGACTGCGTGTGCGACACGATCGCGGAGTTCGGCCAAGGCCCAGTGTGCTGGTGCGGTATCTATCCCGGCTCGTCTGTGTCGTGGGAGTACTGCGGCAACTGCTCCGACGACATGTGCGGCATGGCGTACATCCGACCAGGCGACGCGAGTCCGTACCAGATATTCCCCGCCGCCGAGATCGACGCTTCGTGTGCGTGGCCTTTGGTCCACGCCGTTGAGGTTGGCATCGTGCGCTGCATGCCGACGATGGAAGAGGACGGGACTCTCCCGGACGCTCAGACGGTGACGGACGCTGCTCTCGGGATGGTCCTCGATCAGATGGCATTACACCGTGCGATCCGCTGCTGTGTGAAGGACTCCGTGGATGCCGTGGGCCTTGGCTCGTGGACGCCTGTCGGACCCGCCGGTAACTGCCACGCCGGGTTCTGGACGATTTACGTGGACCCGACCAATGGGTAGGGGTGTCGTATGGCCCTGAACCAGGGACAGATCACGGTCAAGGCCAAGTCGAACATCAACGCCAACCGGACGGCGACATGGATAGCGGGTGGTCCTGGCACTCCGGTCTACAACTGGCGTGAAGCGACGATGGCACTCGCGATCTCCACGGCGCGCTCGATCGCTCCAGTCAATAACCCTGGCAACGCCGTGCACCGGGGCGGCGTCGTCGGCACCTACCTGCTCGGCCTTGGCGTGGCTCGGACTGGCAACAAGTGGGGTCGTGGCTTTGCTTTGAGTGCGTCGGCTCCCCACTCCAATATCGTAGAGAGCGGCCGCGATGCGTCATTCAAGCAACAGTGGTTCTCATGGGTTCCCGAAGGCAGCACCCCGCAGTGGCACGACAAGACCGGTGCCCGCGACGGCGATGCTGTCATCGAGCGGTCGATCGCCACGGCTCTGGCCGCCACGACGTAAGATGCAGACGACAGTCCACCACCACACCGAAGGGTCCCTACATGCGTGAGTTCACTAGCGCCGCCAGACGCGACGCTCAGATCGCCACCGACGAAATCGAGTTCAAGATCAACGGCGAAACCTTGATTGCCTACCCGCCTACGTCCGGCCAGTTGGCGTACTTCATGGCCTGCCAGGCCGAGGGCGACCCGGTAAGCATCTCGAAAGCGATGCTCGAACTGCTGGCCGTCGTCCTCCAGGACAACTATCCGTGGTTCGAGTCGGAACTACGCAACGGCGACATCGACATCGAAACCGTGACCGAGGTCATTGAGTGGCTATCGGAGGAATGGTCCGACAACCCTACTTCGTCTGTCTCCGGCTCGTCGGCGTCGCGGGGCAGCACTGGCAAGCCATCGACGGCGAAGCCGCGAGCAAAGGTCAAGAAAGCCTCTTCGACCTCCCGGTAGCCCGGTTCTTCAATGCGATCAGGTACTGGTTCATGACTCACGTGAAGCCCGAGGACCTCGAATCCGCCCTCCGACAACTCGAATCACCGCCCCCTGGTAACGCCAGCAAGGTGTCTGATCGACAGGCGGACGACGATGCTCAGTCGTTCATGGCCTTCGCCGGAGCAATGGGGATTGCTCCGCCAAAGTCTCTGTGATCTGGCAGACTGGCTGACGTGGGCCTCATACCAAAGATCACAGTCCAGGTTGATGCTGACACCGCTGGGGCGATCGCCCAGATCCTCGCAGCGTCGAAGGTGATGGAGAAGTCGCTGGACGACATCAACGTCAAGTTCGACGGCCTTCTCGACAAGAACTTCCAGAAGGACGCCGAAAAGAGCGGTGAGGACACGTCCGACAAGTTCGACAAGGGCTGGAAGAAGGGCAACGAGAAGAACTCCCGCCGTCGCCGGGGCGCGTTTCGGCGCGAACTGATCAAGTGGGGGAGCATCATTGCGGTGTTCGGTGAGACGGTCGGTGTCGCTCTGTACGGCGCTGCTGGTGCGATCACCGCCGTGTCCGCGTCCCTGCTGTCGGCGCTCGGAGCGTCGGCTGCTCTCATCCCGATCGGTGTCGGTCTGGGTGCTGCCTTCGGGTCGATCGCCATTGGTCTGGAGGGCGTCGGCGGAGCACTAACGTCGATCAACGAGGGATTCGCTGAGTTCCTGGAGGACGGCGAGACGAGCGCCGAAACGCTCGAAGCAATCGAGAAGGCGCTCGGCAATCTGGCTCCGGCCGCAGCCGCCTTCGTCACCGAGTTCCAGAAACTGCTGCCGGTGTTCCACGAGATTCGGTTGGCGGTACAGGAAGCCCTGTTCGCTGGGCTGGCTGACGAACTGACTGACTTCGGTCCGATGATCGAAGGCATGGAGGGCGTCCTCGTCGGGTTTGCTGAGGCGGTCAACGGCGCGTTCATTGATGTTCTGAATGTTCTCCAGGAGATCGACCTGGTTGGCATCTTCGAGGCGCTGATCCCGGTGACGGAGAACGTGTTGGATGCGTTTGCTCCGCTGACCGAGGCATTCTTCGGGTTCGTGGAGGCGGCAACACCCGCTGCGGAACTGCTGTCCGAGCAGTTCCTGGCGTGGGCTGAGAACATGGCCGACTTCGTGGGTTCAACCGAAGGCTTGGAGTCGATTCAGGGGTTCCTGGACACGGCGGTGGAATCTCTCGGGTCGTGGATGGACCTCATCGGCGCGCTGGGCGGCCTGATCGGGACGGTAATGCGGACCGCATCGGAGTCCGGCAACAGCCTCATCGACTCACTGACAGGCATCGTGAATCGGCTTGACGAATGGCTGAATACCCCGGAAGGGCAGGAGGCGTTCCTGGAGTTCCTGGAAACCGGCGAGGCAGTCATGCGTGCGTTGGGGCCGGTCCTCGAAGGACTCCAGGGGATGTTCCAGAACATCGTCACTCCTGAGGCGGTCGAGCGGTTCGCGGACCTTGGCGTGTCGCTCGGGGAAATCCTGCCTGCGCTCGGGACACTGTTGTCGCTGATCGGACAGACCGGGGCACTCAACTTCTTTGCGCGACTCCTGGAGACTGTCGGCGGGATCATCGAACGGGCCGAGGGTCCGCTGTCGGTGTTGGCCGGTGCGATCGACAGTTTCCTCGTCGCGCTCGACCCGTTGTTGGCGACTCTCGAAGTCGTCTTGGGTGACATCCTCGGAGAAATGGCGTTGGTCCTGGCAGAAGTGTTGGAGGCTCTCGAACCGCTGATTCCGCCGCTCACGGAGTTTGTGAGCATTATGGGGTCAGCGCTGGCCGATGCGATAGCCGGGATCGACTGGGAATACTTCATCGACTCTATGGTTCGACTGCTCGAAGCGGTCATCGACTTCGCCATCATCATCGGGCCGCCGCTCTTGCTTCTCACAGAGTTCGCGTTGCAGGGCACTCTGGACCTCATCGCTCTGGGCTTCATCGCTCTGGCTGGAACCATCAACTTCTTCTCGTCGGTCCTCAACAAACTGGAGGATGATGTCGGAGACATGCGGGATCAGTTCCTCGGCGCGCTCGAAGCGATCACTGAGGCTTGGGACACATCGTGGAACTTCATGAAGGACTTGGCGATCTCGGTTTGGACTGCGATCAAAGACTTCTTTATCGACACGTGGACTGCGATCAAAGACTTCTTTATCGACACGTGGCAGAGTATGGGCGACTGGTTCGACGGCCTTCTGCTGTCGATGCGAAACGCCCTCACGAACGAGTGGACTGCCGCGAAGAACAAGACCTATGAAATCTGGAACGCGATCAAAGGCTTCTTTGTCGGTATCTGGAACTCGATCAAGTCCACGTTCACAACGTCGCTGAGCACGATCAAGAACGCGGTGTCAAGGGAATGGCTCGCTGCGAAGAACAAGACCTATGAAATCTGGAACGCGATCAAAGACTTCCTGCTCGGTTTCTTCGATGATGTCATCGGAGGCTTCAAGGCCCTGCCGGGGGAAATAGCGAGTGCTCTGTCGGGTCTGGCTGACATCATCATGTCGCCGTTCAAGGCGGCCTGGGATTGGATCGCTGGACTCCCTGGGCGCATCGGTGGAGTGCTGGACAATATCCCTGGAGCAGGTCTTGTCGGTGGGGTGCTCGACCGGATCGGCTTGGCTGCCGGTGGAATCGTGAACGGTCCCACAAAGGCCCTCATCGGGGAGGCCGGGGCGGAGGCGGTCATTCCATTGACTCGGCCGTTGGCCCTAGTTGACCCGTCGGTGCGGGCGATGGCTGCGTTGATCCGTGGCGAGAACCAGGGCGGCTACTCGTCGTCCTACACTGGCCCGACGAGCAGCCAGCAGGTGACGAACAACTGGACGATCAACGACCGGAGCGGCAATACGGAGGCCACAGCCCAGAAGGTGCTGAACCGTATGGCCGCCACGATGAAGTGAGGAACTGATGTACCAGGGCTACATGGCGCTCGGCGGCGCAACGCTTCAAGAGCAGACGTTCGAGTTGATCAACACGATGCGCGTGCAACGCTACGTCGAGAACTGGAACAGGAAGGTCCGCCAGAACGGCGAGGATGACTGCCTGTCGTTCATGGAGAACTGCGACGACTGTGACTCTGCTGAGTTTCTGTTCACCGATGGCGAGGGCTACTTCCTGCCCGAGATTGACCCGGCCCCGTGGTACGACCCGACCATCCGTGACTCCGACAAGTTCTTCGGCGTGATGGGCCTCGAAGTGCAGGGCGCTGAGGACTCGACACGCACGGCGTCCGTTGAAGCGTCCGTCGAAGGCGGGGGTGCAATCTCTCGCCTTCGATTCGGGCCTCGTGAGATCATCGTGCGCGGCCTCGCTGTGGCGGCTGACTCTTGCGGCATGGAGGTCGGGCTGAACTGGATGCGCTGTCAGTACGAGATCGAGATTGAAGAGTGCGGCAAGGACTACCTGTGGTTTCTGGACTGCTGTCCGATCTGTGCGACCGATCCGAACGCCCCGCCTGTCGGCCCGTGTTGGCCTGACACGTACGAGGAACTGGCGACCGGCCCCTTGGACTGCCCGCCAGCGACGTGCTGGATCGCCAACTACAACGAGTTCGTGATTGGCCCGAACGCTGGTGGCTACGAGTCGTGTGGCTGGTGTGCGTGGATTGGGACCTACAGCCAGGTTCTCGACGGCCTCCCGCAGTTCGCCTGCGATGTGAGTGAGTGCCTGGTCCCGTATCTTCGCCAGTTCCAATCGGTGCGAGTCACTGAGGGTCCGATCATCCTGAACCGGCAGACGATGCCCTCGGGCGGTGAGATCGCAGAGGTCGAGTTCACGGTCGCTTGTGGCGATCCTCACGAGTACACGGTGGAAGTGGCAGTGGCTGGCGTGCAGCCGATCGGCCCAACCGTGCAAGTCAGCGACCCGCCCCCGGACGTGCCGGTCGTCAACCCGTTCTTCCCGCCGTCTGCGTCCTCGATCCCTCGCGGCCCCTCCACTGGGCTGGTGTTGCCGACGGTGTGGGAGCGGTCAACGATCCCCTTCGTCCCGGAACGACGGACCTCACTGTCGGAGACGGTGCCGGGCATCATGCTCGCCGCTGTCGATACTCAGGTTGGCCCGGTGCGTGTCGGCGTGTGGAAGGGCGGAGAACTCGTCAGCGGTTACGTGCTGCCGTTCATCCCCGCCACCGGTCTGGTGAAGGTGGACTCGAAGGCTCGCCGTATCACGACCGAATACGACGGCGAGTCGCGTACCCTCAACGGGTTCGCCCGCCGCTGGGACGGCGATGGGTTTGCCCCGTGGGCTGAACTCGAAACAGGAGAGGCGTACACGGTGACAGTTGATCAACCTGTGGGAGAGAGCGTGGAACTACTCGTGGAGTTACTGGCCGCCGAGAAGGGCTGCGCCTGATGCCCGGCGCTCCAGCGTTCTGCGGAAAGCACCGAATCGGTATCTGGGGGTCGGGTGGGGAGGTCCCTGTCGGTGAGATCCTGACGGCGACCAAGATCACCTGGCAGCGCATCCGGGACAACATCTCAGTGGCGCAAGTTGACGTGCCGATGGGCACTTGCTGCGATCTGCTCGAACTGATTGAGCCGGTCCAGAACGAAATCCACATCTATCGTGACGATGAAGTCGTGTGGATCGGCGTCATCACCCGCATGGAGTTCGAGTGGGACCAAGTGCAGATATTCGCGGAGGACATGCTGTGGGTTGCGAAGCGGCGAGCCTTGGCGCATTCGTACAACCACATGGAGCCGTGCCTAGACTGCACCCCTGGCCCGCTGTACGGCACCGGCAAGATCAACGCGATCCAGAACGCCAAAGACTTGATGGACGAGTGCTACGAGGGGGTCAGCGACTACTGGAACATGGTCCCGTTTCTGCACCCGATATTCGGGCCGTGCGATCCGGACTCGGCTCGTCAGGCGAACGCTTGGGCGACGACGTACTGGCTGGAGTTGGACAAACTCGCTGAGGATTACGGCCTCGACTACACGGTGGTTGGCCGGGACATCTATTGGTGGGATGTTCACTTGAACTGGAATGAGATCGCACCGCTGGACCCCGCCGACATAGCGGACTATCCACGCATCGTGGAGTACGGCAACTCGCTCGCCACCCGGTACATCCGCACTGACGGTTCGGGATACGCCGGGTTCGGCTTCGCCCCGCAGGGGATTCAGGACAAGTACGGTCCGGCGATCGACACGCTGTCGTCGGAGAAGTCGCAGGCCGACGCCAACCCGCCTCGCTATGTCGTGGATGGTGACGGCAACGTAGTGCCCGGCTCCCCCATCCTGCCCGAGCCGCCATCGGCCGCAAAGTTGGCGACGTGGACAGATACAGCGGAACGCCGCCTAGAGGACCTGTATCCGGTCCGCCGCAACATCGTCGTGCCTGCCGGTTCGACCTTGATGCCGTCGTCTCCGTGGGACGTGAACACGTTGATGCCTGGTTCGTGGACGCTGGCGACCGTGGACCGACTGTGCCGAGGCTCAGTGTCCGAATACCAACGCCTCCACGAGTTGCGTGTTACGGAAACCGGTGAAGGCGGCGAAACGGTGTCGGTGTCGTTCGTCAGTGCACCGTCGGTCATGGTGCTCCCCGACGGAACAGGATGTCCCGACCCGTGAGCGGCCAGCCGGTAATCCATCGGGTGGGCGGAGTGATGAATGAGACGCTCGGCATCTTGGAGGATTTCAACGAACGCATCGAAGGTCTGGAGCGGGAGGGCCGCAACGTGGCTGCGCCGAACGCCGTAGTGGGTGTCGGCACGGTGGACGCCTTGGCGTTCATGCTGCCAGAGGACTACAGCCAGCCCACAGACTGGGTGTACGTGGTCGCTGACGGCCAGTGGTATCAGGTGCAAGCAGCGGCAGGTAGCGGTGGTCCTGCGTGGACACCCGTCGGTGGTTCACCCACGAACCCGTGATGATCCACTAGCCTCCCAGACGAGGGTCCCCTCAACGTGGGAGCAGCCGTATGGCACTCATCAAGGACAAGCGAGCGCAGGTCATCCAGCGTCTGGTGATGCTCGCCTACATGAACAACATCGACGGACGCATGATCAAGGTCCACACCGACGGCGTGCACGTTCCGCCTGAACTGCTCGCTCTGTTCACCGCCAGCGTGGCTGGCGACCCGATCAACTTCGCCTCCGTTCCTTCCGAGCCGTGTCCTCGTGGCGGGGCTAGCGCGGGCAGCGTAGGTCCTGTCGGACCCGCAGGTCCCGTCGGGCGCGACGGACTGGAAGGCCCCGAAGGCACCTGCGAGTGTCCCGATCCTGTGCCGTGTAATCTCGAACTCCAGCAGTGCGGAAGCATGGACCCCGACGTGGCGTGGGTGTTCATCCAAACGTTCGAGTGCCTCGAAGGCTTGGGGCTACTTACCGATTCATGGCGGGCTGCGTTCCCCCAGATGATCCCAACAGAAGGCTGATTTCCAATGAAGATTCCATGCCAGTCCATCAACTCCGACGTGAAGTTCTCGAACCAGGGCACCCTGTTCGTGGCTCCGCTTCCCGCCCCGCCCCCGATGGGTGGCGGCGTGTTCGACGGCACCGGTACGTGGACGTTGAGCAACTACACGGCGGCCGGTTGGCCGATCGACTGGGAGCGCGACCTTGCGGTTGGCGACCAGATCGCTGTACTGACCGACACCGGGTACCAGGTCGTCACGATCGACGCGATCGTCGTCGGCCCCGATGTCACGACACTCACCGTCACGCAGAACACGCTCGAAGGCATCTTGGAGGACGGCCAGATCACTGGCGTCTGGAAGATCACGCCTGCTGAATGGCCGTGCCCACCCCCAACCGGCGCAGCGGAAACGTTCGTGGACCGGGGCGGCAACGTCAAGCAACTGGTCTGATCACCGCCTCCGGTTTGAGCGGACGGCTACGCTGACGAGTCATGGCCCTGATTCCTTCCCGCGACCCGGACCTGGCCCGTTGGCTTGTTGACCAGGCGAAGGCGCACGGAATAGACCCGGACGTTGTTCTGGGCGCTGACGGCGTTGAGGTCAGCGACGAGTTGTTCTTGATCTGGGAGCAGTCTGGCGGCATCTTGCCGACAGACACCGGTCCTACGGACTGTGGTGGATGCGGAACGTGCCCTTCGTGTACTCCGCCGCCTGACTGCTCCCCGGATTTCCCGTTCCCGACATTCCCGCCGTCAGGGCCAACAGGCCCCACGGGTGAGGATGGTCCGACGGGTCCCGTAGGTCCGACCGGTGAGACTGGCGACACCGGTCCGCAAGGTCCCGGTTGGGATCTGGACTTCGTTTGGGATGGCCGCCCCCCCGAGTTCTGCACCCCGGCGTTCTGGGTGTGGGATGCTCTCGTCCCCGGCAACCATGTGGTGGTCGAGAACTATCCGAGGCCGACGACGTTTCTTGACTGTGCGATCTTCTTCGGGACGGACATGGAGCGAGGCAACCTCGTTCCCGAGGCGGTGGTGTCGCAGTGGTCCGGCGTGCCGGGCCAGAACCTGTGGTCGTTCGATCTGGACTCGGAGACTGGCACCCTGACCTTGACGCTGGGCGACGGCACGAACGTCGCTGAGACGCACGAGTACCCAAGGACGATCCAGTCCGAAGTGTTCACCCGCGTTCGGTTCACGCTCGACGGCCTGTCCTCCTCGTTGACGTGGTGGTCATGGGACGGCGCTCAGTGGGACCCGATCGACGTGGTTCCCATCGGGGCTGCGCTCGGGCCAGGGACAGGCGTCCAAGAGATATGGATGGGCGAGCGTGCCGATGGCACCAACCAGTACTCCGGTCGCATCATCTCGCTCAACCTGAACAACGGCGTGGGCGAAGTCGTCACCACAGCCGAAGATTTCAACCGGCCTGTGTTCTGGCCTAACGGCCGCACGGATTTCCCAACTCAGTCGGGGCATGAGGCTTACGTCAATCGTGTTGCCGCGAACATCGACAACTTCGATGCCGTCAACAACCCTGAGGATTGCCCGCCGTTGGGGTCGCTGGGGTTCTCTGCCGAGACGGGGCATCTCTACATCCTGATCTTCAACGAGGACACTCAGTGCTGCTCGTGGCTCGACCTTGGCCCGTTCGAGTCGGTGCCTGGCCCGACAGGCCCCACAGGTGACGATGGCCCGACAGGTCCAACGGGTCCGACAGGCGAGACGGGGGACGATGGCCCGATAGGCCCTCCTGGCGGCATCGGTGGAGTCATCCCTGAGATACCTCCGACCGGTGAGACGTGCATCGACTGTCCTCCTGAGGGCACCCTGATCTATTCCGAAGCCGACGGTCACATTTATGTGATCGGCCCGCCCGACTCGGGTACGCCTGGTTGCTGTGAGTACATCGACCTCGGTGAGTTCGATCTTGAGGCTCCGACAGGACCGACTGGACCTACGGGTGACGACGGTCCAACCGGACCCCAAGGCGAGGACGGCGTAACGGGTCCTCCCGGCCAAGACGGTCCTGTTGGTGCGACCGGCGAGACAGGCGGCACGGGTCCTGCGGGGCCGACAGGCTCAACGGGTGACGACGGTTCCACTGGCGCTGGCGGCCCAACTGGTCCTCCAGGTCCTTCCGGGCCAACTGGCGACGACGGCCCAACCGGTCCTACGGGCGACGACGGCGAGACTGGCCCGACGGGTCCGGCGTGGGAGATCGACATAATCTTCCCAGGCAACCCGCCTGAATACTGCACGCCTGCGTTCTGGATCTGGAACGACGAGAACCCGGCGAACAAGGTGGCGTTCACTTCGATTGCAGCGCCGACCAACTACTTCGATGTGGAAATCTTCTGGGGCGCTCGCCTGAACACGGGTGACCTGATCCCCGAAGTGTTGGCGTCGAACTGGGAGGACAACGGCGAGCCTCAGTGGCAGTTGGCGATCAACAAAGAGACGAGCCGCCTCGGCTTGACGATCAGCGATGGCGTGGCGTCTGAGTCGTTCAACATGCCCGGCACCGTGGCGTCCGAGACGTTCACTTGGCACCGTGCCGTCTACGACGGAAGCATCGGCCAGATTCAGTGGTACCTGCGTGACGCCGTTTCCCAACTGTGGGTGCCGAACGGTGCCCCGCAGATCACAACGATTACATCGCTCGGTGTTCCGCTCCTGAACGAGATATGGCTCGGTGATCGTGAGGCGGGAGACGCCCCGTATTCCGACGGTCGCATCGTTTCGTTCAACTTCACTCCATCGAATCTCGGCCCCGACCTCATCCACAACGCTGACGACTTCGTGTTGCCTCCCGACTGGAACACCGTCCCGCAGGTGTTCCCGTTCATCACTACGTCCGGCGACAACGCCTACATCGAGCGCAACGACACATTCCTCGATTGGCAAGCCGAGGTTGATGAGCCTGAGAACTGCCCGCCCGAGGGCACGATTGGTTTCTCGACCACGACGAACCGCCTATACATCTTGACGCACAACCCTGAGACGGGATGCTGTGCGTGGGTTGACTTGGGTCCGATCACTGGCGATCCAATCCCCGGTCCGACTGGCCCGACTGGCGAGGACGGCCCTACGGGTTCGACTGGCTCGGATGGACTCGACGGGGGAACCGGTCCAGCGGGTCCCACAGGCGATGCAGGTCCGACAGGCGTGGATGGCCCCACAGGCACGCAAGGCCCTCCAGGGTTCGACGGCGATGCAGGCCCGACTGGTCCTGGCGGCCCCACCGGTTCTCCGGGGCAAGACGGTCCTGCCGGTCCTACCGGAACAGACGGCCCCCCTGGCCCCTCCGGTCCTACAGGTGTCGCTGGTCCTTCCGGCCCCCAAGGTGTCGTAGGCCCTTCCGGCCCCACAGGCAATGCTGGTCCGACCGGCGCTGACTCCACCGTTCCAGGTCCTTCCGGCCCAACCGGACCTACTGGTGACGACGGCCCGACTGGTGCTCCTGGCGAGTTCCCAGAAGGTCTGTGCGGCAACTGGAACTTGACCGCAGGCGGCGACCCGGCGTTGGCTGGCATCGCGACATTCGACGGCACCACGCTGTGCATGAACAACGTCGATGTGGACACGGTTGACCAGTCGGCAGAGTTGGCGAAACTCACAGTCGGCATGACCGTCGCGATCATCGGGACGACGTTCTCGATGACGATTGGCACGATCACAGACAACGGCACGCACTTCTGCTTCGAGGGCACCGTTGACCAAGGGAACCTCGTCCAGAACAACACGTACCAAATCTGCGTCTCGTTCGGCGGTGTCCCTGGCGAGACTGGCCCCGCAGGCCCCGCAGG
>Ga0164313_10000659_pt1 | contig 28559 bp, 20 predicted proteins | sample GuaBasSedimGuay4_FD_113735 | JGI IMG/M metagenome (GOLD analysis project Ga0164313, IMG submission 113735) | Subseafloor sediment microbial communities from Guaymas Basin, Gulf of California, Mexico - Guay4, Core 4569-4, 0-3 cm | ecosystem: Environmental > Aquatic > Marine > Hydrothermal vents... | reverse complement strand
CGAGCATGACGATGGTGAAGATCTCACGAACCTTGCTGCTGCAGCCAAAGACCGCCAGTCCTCCCTCGTAGACCTTCAACCTGGTGTAGAGACGGACCAGGATTCCGATCCCGGCGCTGGTCAGGATGGTGACCCTGGTGAAGTCGAAAACGACGAACCGCGTCTCTTCATCGAACAACTGCGAGGCGGACTCCCACAGCTGCTCCGCCGCATCGGCGTTGAAGACACCGCTGAGGTGGGCGATGAGGGCTCCCTCGCGCCCTGTGGGGGTTTCATATGTCACATGCATCAGGAACTTGATCCGACTTCGAGCTTAGCACTCTTGTAGACCTCGGGAGCAGTTCCGTCTAAACTTAAAGACAGCGCACCTGAACAAGCACAGGATCCGGTTTCGCCCCGAACGGGGTGCACATCCGCGTCCCTGGACCGAGGGGGAAGTCGTGGCAGTCATGCGGAGGGGGTTCCGCAGAGAGATCGACGCTCTCGACGAGGTCTTCCGTTTTCTGGAGGGCTTTGTGGCTGAGGCTGCGATCGACGACCGTGCCGCCTTCACCATCAACCTCGTCGTCGAGGAGCTCTTCACCAACATGGTCCGGCACAACACCGGTGGCGAGGCCTCGATCGAGATCGGGATCGAACGAGTTGGCGATTGCCTCCAGCTCGAGCTCACGGACAGCGGGGTCGAACGATTCGACCCAGCGAGCGTTCCGGTGCCACCGGTGGACGCGGGCATCGATCAGCGCCGGCCCGGCGGGCTCGGGCTCTATCTGGTGCAGACCATGGTGGACGACGTGAAGTACGAGTACGAGTACGAGACCCAGCGAATGCGGGTCTCGGTGACCAAGCGACTGGAGAGCTGAATGTTCGAGATCACACGCGACGACGATGGACGGGTTCATCTCCACGGCAGATTTGACGCGGCGCAGATCGCAAGCGCAAAAGAGGTCCTCAGCCTGGTCGATGACTCGTGTGTGGTCGACTTCGCCGGGCTCAGCTACATCTCGAGCGCCGGTCTCGGGCTGCTCTTTGCCACCCAAAAGCGCCTGACCGATCAGGGACGCGCGCTCACGCTGACACACCTCAACCCGCACATCCGCGAGGTCTTCCGGATCGCGGGCTTCGACAACATCTTCGAGATCGACGAGTGAGGAGGAATACGGACAGGCTGACCAACCTTTGTCGGCGCGGCCGGTACTTATGACGAGAGATGAAAGAGACACCATGCTGGTCCAAGCCTGCCTCCACGGAGATCGAAGCGCGTTCGACGAACTCGTCGATCGCTACCAAGGCGCCCTCTACAACGCCGCTTACCGAATCACCGGATCAGTCGACGATGCCATGGATGTCACCCAGTCGGCATTCCTCGCCGCCTTCGAAAAGCTCCACACTTTTGACCCTTCCCGGCGCTTCTTCAGCTGGATCTACCGCATCACCTGCAACCGGGCCCTCAAGCTTGTCGAGAAACGCCGCCCGCTGGCGGCCATCGATGCCGAGGCCCACAGCACCGAATCCAACCCCGAATCGGTCTATGGCGCCACCGAGTCGGGCGAGCTTCTCGAACGAGCCCTCCGAGAGCTCGGACCCGAGCATCGGATGGCCATCGTTCTCAAACACATCCTCGGCTTCAGCTACCACGAGATCAGCGAGCTCATCGGGATCCCGGAAAAGACTGTGAAATCACGACTGTTCACCGCTCGCCAACGTCTGCGCGTGGTGCTGCACGAGAGGGGCTTCACGCCATGAGGCCGGAACGTCTCGAAGCGTTGTTGTGGGAACAGATCGATGGGGTCATCGACGATGTGAATTGCGCAGAGCTCGAAACGTACCTCACAAATCATCACGAGGCGAGGAAGTTCAAAGAAGAACTCGAACTCCTCGCCGGCCGGTTGGCCGATCTCGTTGAGATGGAGCCACCGGACGAGCTGCGGCCGAGGATCGACCGAGCCTTGGCGGCGGTGGAGCCTGGGAAAACGTCGAGTTCGAAGATCCGACCTGGACCACGACCAACATTTCGGCCGCCCACAGGTATTTGTAACAGTGACACCAACGAAAGACCAACCGAGCAACCGGGCTTCGTGCCTTCCAAGGGGGTAAGCATGGCTTCGAACAAAAAGGGAACCATCGGTGCGTTCGTCGCAGTCGCCATCATCGGCGTCGTCGCGATCGGCTATTTTTCACTGAACAAGGCGCCCACCGTCGGAGAGGATGCCGTCGGGGCGGTTGGAGCGGCCGATCGCTATCGGTCGGAGCAGATCACCGCCGAGGATGTGCAGATCGAGCAGGTTGAGTTGCAGGCGTTCCTCCAGACCGACGAGTTCGATCAACTGATCAACGATCCGGAAACCCGAAAGCTCCTCGCGAGTGAAGCCATGCAGAACGCCATGGCCAACGATGCGGTTCGGATGGCACTCGCCAACGACGCCGTACGCAATGCCATGGCCAACGACGCAGTCAGGATGGCACTTGCCAACGACTCCTTCCATCAGGCCTGGGCAAACGACGCCTTCCAGAGCGCCATGGCCAACGACGCCTTTGTCAACGCGCTGGGCCAGGAAGCCACCCGCAGCACCATCAGCAACAGGGCGTTCCAGGATGCTCTGGCCAACGACGCGTTCCGAGAGGCGCTCGCGAACGACGCTTTCCAGAAGGCTTGGGCCAACGACGCATTCTCTGAAGCCATGGCCAGTGACGCCGTTCACAAAGCCTGGGCGGACGACGCGTTCCAAAACGCCATGGCCAATGACGCCTTCCAGAAGGCGCTCAGCGACAAGGCGTTCCAAAATGCCATGGCGAACGACGCCTTTGTCAAAGCGCTGGGCCAGCAATCCACACGCAGCACCATGTCCGACAAGGCATTCCAGGATGCTCTCGCCAACGACGCATTCCAGAACGCGCTCGCAAGTGATGCGTTCCAGAATGCGCTGGCGAGCGATGCCTTCCAAAACGCATTTTCCAACGACGCCTTCCAGAACGCCCTCGCTTCGGATGCCTTCCAAAACGCTCTTGCCAGTGATGCCTTTCACGCGGCAATGGCCAACGACGCGTTCCAGAATGCTATGGCGAACAGTGCCTTCCGGGAAGCCATGGCCAACGATGCATTCCGTAGTGCTCTGGCCAATGATGGCTTCCAGAACGCCCTTGCAAGTGATGCGTTCCAGAACGCCATGGCCAACGATGCGTTCCAGGATGCTTTGGCGAATGATGCCTTCCGGGAGGCCCTTGCCAACGACGCATTCCAAAACGCCATGGCCAGCGATGCGTTCGCCAACGCCATGGCAAATGACGCCTTTATGAATGCTTGGGCCAACGACGCCTTTGCGAACGCCATGGCACAGTCCTCGGTTCGAAACGCCTTGGCGAACGGAGCGATGGCCGAGGCTATTGCGCAGAGATAGAGATAGGGTTCGCTCAGCAGGCGACCTGTAGGAGGGAAGACGCCGCGGGCAACCGCGGCGTCGACCCGCGTCCGATTACGACGCAAAGGGGAGGATTGATGAGCCGAACGGCAGTCATCATGTTGATCTGTGTCGTTCTTTGCCTCGCATCCTCTTCCAACGCCGTCGAGCTCACCGAGATGACGGATGAGGACTTCCGCCTGCTCTACTTCGGAGCGACCCAGGGCTACCTCGCCCCGCACGTCGCGCGCTGCTTCCTCAACTCCCTCGAGCTCCACCGCGAACTCTGGGGATGGGAGCCGTCGCAACCGGTCACCGTACTCCTGGTCGATCTCTCCGACCGGGGCAATGCCGCCGCCGGTGCGGTGCCTCGCAACATGCTGATGCTCGAGATCGCGCCGCTTTCCTTTGTCTACGAGATCGTCTCCGCCAACGAGCGGATGAACTGGCTCATGAACCACGAACTGGTCCACATCGCGGCGGTCGACGGGGCCGCGGGCCGCGACCACTTCTGGCGCAAGTTCTTTGCAGGCAAGGTGCAGCCCAACCAGGACAACCCGGGCACCATCCTCTTCGCCTACCTCACCACCCCACGCGACGCCGCGCCGCGTTGGTATCAGGAGGGCATCGCGGTCTTTGTCGAGACCTGGATGGCGGGGGGAATGGGACGCGCTCAGGGTGCCTGGGATGAGATGGTCTTCCGCTCCATGGTGCGCGACGGGAGCCACTTCTACAGCCCGCTCGGCCTGGTCTCCGAGGGAACCAAGATCGACTTCCAGGTCGAGGTGAACTCGTATCTCTACGGCACCCGATTCATGTCCTACCTCGCGCACGAGTACGGGCCCGAGACCGTCATCGAGTGGGTGTCACGACGGGAGGGCAGCAAAGCCTACTTCGCCAACCAGTTCGAACACGTCTTTGAAAAGAAACTGAGCGAAGCGTGGGCCGACTGGGTTGCCTGGGAGCACGAGTTTCAGAAAGCCAACCTCGAAGCCATCCGCCAGTATCCGACGACCCCGACGACGGACATCTCACCGCAGGCTCTGGGCTCGGTGTCGAGCGCGTTCTTTGACACCGACAGAGACAAGATCTACGCCGCCTTCAACTACCCTGGTGTGGTCGCCCACCTGGGCTCGATCTCGGTGGAAGACGGTGAGATCGACAAGATCATCGACATCAAGGAGCCGGTGATCTACACCGTCACCTCGGTGGCCTACGACCACGAGAGCAAGCGAATCTTCTACACAACCGACAATCTGTCGCATCGCGACCTGCGGGTCGTTGACCCCGAAACCGGTAAGTCGGAGACGCTCCTCGAGGACGCCCGGATCGGCGATCTCGCCTTCAATCCGGCCGACCGGTCGATCTGGGGCATTCGTCACTTCAACGGCTTCACCACGCTCGTGCGGGTCCCCCACCCCTACGAAGAGTGGGAACAGATCCATTCGTGGCCCTACGGTGAGGTTCTCTACGACGTGGACATTTCACCCGACGGCAGTCTGCTGTCGGCTTCCCTCGGCGGCATCGACGGCCACCACGTACTCCGGGTTTGGCCGACCGCGTCGTTGATCGAGGGCGACACCACACCGGTCGAGGAGCACACCTTCGGCACCACCATTCCTTCCAACTTCGTCTTCTCACCCGACGGTCGCTATCTCTACGGCAGCACGTACTACACCGGGGCGTCCAACATCTTCCGCTACGAGCTCGCCACCGATGAGATCGAGGCAGTGAGCAACACCGAAACCGGGTTCTTCCGGCCCATCCCCCTGGGCGATGACGAGGTAATCGTCTTCCGCTACACCGGCGAGGGCTTCGTGCCCACGACCATCGAAGCGAAACCGCTCGAGGATGTCGCGCCCATCACCTTCCTGGGCTCTCAGATCGTCGAAAAGCACCCGGTGGTCAAGGAGTGGTCGGTGGGCTCACCGGCCGAGATCGATCTCGAAGAAGAAGGGATCGAGAGTGGCGAGTACCACGGGTTCAAGGACATGGGTCTGGAGTCCGTCTACCCCATCGTCCAGGGCTACCGCGGGTCACCGGGGATCGGATTCAGAATCAACTTCTCCGATCCCCTGATGCTCAATCGACTCTTCTTCTCCGCCTCCTACACGCCGGACAACACCCTCGACTCCGACGAACGCTTCCACGCCAAGCTCGAGTACGAGCGCTACAACTGGACCGCCGCGCTGAAGTACAACAATGCCGACTTCTACGATCTCCTCGGACCGACCTACCGAGGCCTGAAGGGTTATTCGGCCGAGCTCGGCTGGGCCAAGAGCTTGATCTACGATTCCCCGCGCGAGCTCAGGTTGGAGCTCGACACCGCGTTCTACGCCGGGCTCGAGCAGGTCCCCGGCTACCAGAACGTTCCCTCGCCCTATGACAAGCTCTGGTGGACTCAGGCCAGGCTGCACTACTCAAACATTCGCTCGTCCCTCGGTCACGTCGATGACGAAAAGGGCCACGCCTGGGAGATCGCCGCGGTCAACAACTATGTCAACAACCAGGCGATCCCACAGATCCGCGGCGCTTTCGACATCGGATTCTCCCTGCCCATCAAACACTCCTCCATCTGGCTTCGTGCCGATGCCGGCTATTCCCACGGTGATGCCGACGACCCCTTCGCCTTCTTCTTCTTTGGCGGCTTCGGCAACAACTACATCGACAATCGATCCATCAAGCGCTACCACGCGTGGTACAGCTTCCCCGGCGTCGATCTCAACTCCATCGCCGGCCAGACCTTCACCAAGGCGATGCTCGAGTGGAATCTGCCGCCGCTGCGCTTTCGCCGGGTGGGATCGCCGGGTTTCTTCATCACCTGGATCCGCCCGTCGGTCTTCACAACCGGGATCGTGACAAGTTGGGACGACAAGAACGAACGCCGCGAGGTTGGGAACGTCGGCTTTCAGCTCGATCTGCGCTTTGGGGTCTTGTCGAGGCTCGACATGACCCTGTCACTCGGGTATGCGCAGGCTTTTGCCCAGGGGATGAAGGCCTCCAACGAGTTCATGATCTCACTCAAGATCCTGTAACCTCGAAGCATGACCCCAATGGAAGCCGGTGTTCGAATTCTGCTCGGTCTGCTGCCGGTCTTTTCCTTCCTGATCGTATTGATCCTCCTCGACAGCTACGAGCTCGTTCGGCCCCGACAGGTGGCCACGATCATCGGAGCGGGTGCGGTTACGGCGGTGGTAAGCGTCTCGCTCAACCATCTCATCCTCGACCACACGAGCGTCGAACCGATTTCGTTGGTGCGCTACATCGCACCCGCCATTGAAGAACTGGTCAAAGGCTCGGTGATCGTCTATTTGTTGGTTCGACATCGGATCGGTTTTCTTGTCGACGCCGCGATCTTCGGGTTCGCGGTCGGCGCCGGTTTCGCTCTGGTTGAGAACCCGAGTTATTTTCTCGTTCTCGACAATCCCAGTCTGGCGTTGTGGGTGGTCCGCGGCTTCGGCACCGCGGTCATGCACGGTGGAGTCACGGCGATCTTCGCCATGATCGCGAAAGCGCTGGCAGACCGCCACCAAGGCGCCCACGCCTGGATCTTCCTCCCCGGATTTGCCGTGGCCTGGTCGCTCCACTCGATCTTCAACCACTTCTTTTTCTCGCCCTACGCCTCGACGGTGCTGATCCTCGTCCTGCTGCCGATCTTCTTCATCACGGCCTTCCATTTCAGCGAGCAACGCACCCGCGACTGGTTGGGCGTCGGATTCGACACCGATGCCGAGCTCCTCGAACTCATCGGCGAGGGTCGGATCTCGGAGAGCCGGATCGGCGTCTACCTCAAAGAACTCCGCGACCGGTTTCCCCCAACCACCGTAGTCGATATGTTGTGCCTCGTGCGTCTGCGGGCCGAGCTGTCGATCCGGGCCAAAGGGGTCCTCCTCGCCCGTGGGGCCGGATTCAACCTCCCGCCGGACCCGGAGATGGACGAGCGGCTCACCGAAATCGAGTATTTGGAAGAGGCCATTGGACCCACCGGGCTGCTCTCGCTCCATCCGGTGCGTCACATGAGCGACCGAGAGCTCTGGCAAATCAACGCACTCGTCCGGTGAGAGGCACGAACCAGGGTTGGTCCTGCGGGCGGCACCCCAGCTCCACAATGGCTCAGCATCTGGAGCTCTGACCACAGGCGATTCCTGGTGCGCGCGTCCTGTGCGCAAACGGATCTTTGGTCATTGAAAACACTGGTCGCTTGCGGGCAGCCCTTGCCGCTGCGATAATCGACTCACAGTGATCAAGCTCAGCATTCGACCCGCCGACGGCGACCGATTCGATTTCCCCGTTGAGGACGACGTCATCATCGGGCGCTCGACCCTTGCCGATGTGACCATCTCGGATCGATTCCTCTCGCGTCGCCACGCGCGTCTTTTCCATGACGGAGATGACTGGCGGATCGAGGATCTCGGGTCACGCAACGGCACCCTCGTCAATGGGGTCAAGATCGCGGGACCGACCGTTGTCGGCCCCCACGACGTGATCGGAATCTCGGCTTCCATCATCGAGGTCTGCGGCGGCGATGCACCACGTTCAGAGTCGGTGGACGGCAGCACACGAACGATTTTCCGCGCTGCGGACGCCATCCTCGGTGAGTCGAAAAGTGCAATATCGCGAACCGACATCGCAGGTCGTGAGGACCTCCAACGTGCTGCCTCACAGCTTCGGGTGTTGGTCGACATCCATCAGGCTCTGGCAGAGTCCATCACTATCGAAGAACTCTTCGACAGTGTTCTGGATCGGATCTTTGTCCATCTGCACGCGCAGAACGGTGCGGTATTCCTTCTCGAGGACGACACATTGGTTCGTGCTGCCAGTCGATCGATGTCCGGGACCGAGGACGATTTCCCAGAGTCGCAGAGCCTGGCCGCCGAGGTGATCGAAAAAGGACTCGCGGCGGTCGTTTATGACACCAGTACCGACGAACGGTTCATCGAGGCCCAAAGCTTGCTCATGGCCGGCGTGCGCTCTCTTGTGGCTGCCCCATTGCTGACCCGGGCGGGCGCTCTCGGGATGATCGTTCTCAGTTCGAGCCACGCCGGCCGCAGCTTTGGCGAGCCTGACATGGAGCTTCTGGTGGTGATCGCCTCGGCCATCGGTCTGCGTATGCGCAACCTCGCCCTGGCCGAGGAAGCAGCCGAACGAAAGCGCTTTGAACGCGATGTCGCACTGGCGCGCCGGATTCAGGTCAACTTCCTGCCACCGGAGACGCCGAAACCACAGGGTTGGGAGATCTACGGCGGCAACATCCCCTCTCGCGGCGTTTCAGGGGACTACTACCAGGTTGTCGAGCGCGAAGAACACGGTGATCTGGCCGTGATCATCGCCGATGTTTCGGGCAAGGGCATCGCCGCCTCGCTTTTGACCGGCTACGTCGACGCGTTGTGCCTGGCCTACCTCGGTGAGGGACACACGCCGGAGGAGATCTTCAACCGTGTGTCGCCGCAGATGAACAACAAAACACCTGTCGAGTCGTTTGCAACAGCGTTCCTCGGTCTCCTCGACCTCACCACGGGAGCGCTCACCTTTGCCAGCGCAGGCCACGATCCCGTGGCACTCGTACGCGCCTCCGGAGAGATCGAGTGGCTCATGCCGACCGGAATGCCCCTCGGACTCATGCCGAACGCGACCTACACGGCATCCGAAGCCATCCTCGAACCCGGCGACACAATGGTGCTCTACACCGACGGCATCACCGAGGCCAACGATCCCGAGGAGGAGGAGTTCGGCCGCGATCGCCTCAGCGAGTGCTGTATCAAGCACCGCGGCCTTTCGGTGGATGACCTGGCAGAGGCGATCCAGAAGACGGTCGAGGAGTTCGTCCGGGGCGTGCCCTACCACGATGATCGGACTCTGGTGATCGTGCGGCGAGTCTGAGCATCGAGTTCGAGGCGTCGACCGAACCTCTCTCACTGACATTCCCTCTACGGCTTCTTGCGGGCGAGACGCCCGCACCACACTTTGTGACCGCGAGTTTCCACTTGCGCGCCGAGGATTGTGCACCCCGGCAGCGCGACCGCGTTCGTACCGTTCCCAAACAAAAACCGGACCAAATCTTGAGGACTTCCTGACTTCCCGCACCGACTTTGGGTGTATGAGTCGAACCTCGTGCAGAGAAAACTGCGACGTCATCTCATGATAATTTGCTGTTTTGTTTGTTTTCTCTCATAATCGAGCCAACGAACGACAAATCAAATGGACACCGACGAGGTTCGCGACCGGGGAGGCCTGATGCGCCACTGGGTTTTGATACCGCTCGCCGTTTCGATGTTTCTGTTCGTGTTTGTTCCGATCGCGGGTGCTCAGGACCTGTCATCGGCTGAAGGCCCGGCCTCGGAGATCGGGGGCGAGGACCCGATCCAGCAGCTTTCCGATGTCACCTTCGAGGGCGAGGTCACGGTCACAGGATCGCTGATTCCACGATCAGATCTGACGTCACTGAGCCCTATTTCGATCTTGGAAGTTCCTCAAGAGCTCACCTACTCGGGCACGATCCGGATCGAGGATCTGATCCGAACCATGCCGCAGGCCTTCGCAGGGCAGAACTCGACCGTCGCCAACGGAGCGTCCGGTACCGCGACCATCAATCTGCGTTATCTGGGTAGTTATCGAACGTTGGTGCTGATCAATGGTCGTCGGATGTCTCCGGGTGACGCGGGGGGGTCTTATGCACCCGACCTCAACGTCATCCCAGCCCCGCTCATCAAGCGGGTGGATGTCCTGACCGGTGGCGCGTCGACCACCTACGGTTCGGATGCGGTGGCCGGGGTCGTCAACTTCGTCATGGACACCGATTTCGATGGCGTGCGCGGCGGTATTCAGTACAGCTTCTACAACCACGACAACAACAACCAGTTGGCGCAGGAAATCAACCAGGCGATCGGTTTCGATCCACCCACCGGGGTGACCAACGACGGCGGCGCGATCAACGCCAACGTCGCCCTCGGAGGCAAGTTTGCCGATGGCAAGGGGCACGCGTCGGTCTATCTGGACTACCGAAAGATCGACGAGCTCACACGCGCCTCGCGCGACTACACCTTCTGCTCCGAGCAAGAGACCATCGATGGTCTCGTCTGCGGTGGCTCATCGACGTCCGCCCAGGGCCGGTTCTTTGCCTACAACGAGGATGGCTCGTTCAACGGTGATTACATTCTTCATTGGGTGGAGGACGGCGGTGACGGGCACTCCTTCCGTCCACGCACCGGTGAGGTCTATAACTTCAATCCCACCAACCACATCCAGCGCCCGGATGAAAAGTGGAACGCCGGCGCCTTTGCGAACTATGAGATCAACCGACACTTCGACGTGTACATGGAAGTCATGTATATGAACAACTACACCGATGCCCAGATCGCACCGTCCGGCAACTTTTTCGTCTACAACCTGATCAACTGCGACAACCCGATGTTGAGCCAACAGCAGTGGGAGACCGTGTGCGGACCCGATACCGGATACGGCCCGACCGACCTCGCGACTGTATTCATGGGCCGCCGAAACGTCGAGGGCGCCCCGCGGACCAACCAGATCGGCCACACCAACATCCGGATGATCGGCGGTCTGCGCGGTGACATCGGTGAGAACTGGAACTATGACCTCTACTGGTTGAAGGCCCAGAACAACTCGCAGGAATCCTATGTCAACGACCTCAATGTTGAACGGCTCGGCAACGCCCTCGATGTCATAGTGGACCCCGACACCGGCGAGTGGGTCTGCCGATCGGGAAGCGGTGACGGCTGCGTGCCCTGGAATATCTTTACCGAAGGCGGTGTGACCCAAGAAGCCATCGACTACATCTCGACGGTGGCCGTCCAATACGGCGTCACTTCGACCCAGGTCTTCAACCTGACATTTTCAAGCGACTGGGAGAACTACGGCGTTGCGATCCCGAGCGCGAGCGAAGGCATTCAGATGGCCGTCGGCGCCGAGTACCGCGAGGAATTCCTGAGTAACATGCCCGACGAGGTCTACCTGAACGCCGACGCGGCCGGATTCGGAGGTCCTACACCCCAAGTCACCGGGACGCTCGGCGTGAAAGAGGCCTTTCTCGAGCTGCTGGTCCCCATCGTCCAGGATGTTCGCGGGGCGAGGGATCTCTCGCTCGAGCTCGGCTACCGCTACTCAGACTACTCGACCTCGGGTGGAGTCAGCACCTACAAAGCCCAGCTCAGCTACGCTCCAACCGAGAGCTGGCGCTTTCGAGGCGGCTATAACCGGGCCATCCGCGCAGCCAATGTCTGGGAGCTGTACTTCCCGCAAAGCCACTTTCTCGGTGGCTCGCAGGACATCTGTGCCGGCGAGAACCCAACGGCCAGCCTGGAGCAATGTGAGCGGACGGGCGTGCCGGCGCACATGTACGGTCTTGTCCCCGTCAACCCCGCCGGTCAGTACAACGCTCTCGGTGGTGGGAACCCACTCCTCGACCCAGAGGTCGCCGACACCATCACCGCCGGCGTGGTGTGGACACCGCAGTCGATCCGGGGGCTGTCCATCACACTCGACTACTACAACATCGACATCAGCAAAGCCATCGGCTCGCTCGGTGCCGACAACACCATCCAACAGTGCGCTCTGACCGGTGACCCCCAGTTCTGCGACCTGATTCACCGTGATCCACAGTACACCCTGTGGCTGACGAGGGAGGGTTATACCGAGGTCACATACCAGAACATCGGCAGGAGTGTGTCTGAAGGCATCGACCTCAACTTCAACTACCTTGTCGGTCTCGGTAACTCCGGGTATCTCGCGATGGATCTCATGGGCACCTATCTGCTGCAGGACCGGTTCACAAATCCCCTGGTGGACTACAACTGCACCGGCTACTTCGGAAACCAGTGCGGCCAGTCACAGCCCCTCTGGCGCCACCGTTTTCGCGCCACCTGGGAGAGCAACTTCCGCCTCAACCTCTCGCTGGCCTGGCGCTATCTGGGCGGCGTGGACGTCGACGACTCAAGCCCGGAGCCCGGCCTCGCCAATCCGGAGAAAATGCCCGTGTGGGAGGCCAGCGGTGCGGCGACGATTCCTGCATACAACTGGTTCGACCTCGCCGCTTCCTACACCTTCAGAAACGGCATCAAGCTCTCCGCCGGCGTCAACAATATCTTCGATGAGGAACCACCACTTTATTGGGGCTTGTACCAGGTCTACGACCCCCTCGGCCGCTATGTCTTCGGCAGCGCGCAGTTCAACTTCTGAATCTCAGGATCCAGAGCCTCGTATGGTGCCCATGACCGACGTAGGCTGGGCCTTGGCCCAGCTTCACGCCAGCGGAGTGGCCCTTGTAGTAGCAAGCATCCCTGCTTGCGGTCTGGCGCGTTCCCCCATCGCACCGCAAGCTGGAAGCTTGCTACTACAACGATCACGCGATGGGGACCCTACCAAGACCGAGACCTCAGTCACATGACCGCCGGTTTCGGCCCATCTGTTTTCGAGTACCGATCCTCCTGTGTTCAGTACCGCAACAACGCCGCGATGGAGTCGTTCTTCGCGAGCCTCTTGGCTGCGGGACCATCGACGACCTCGACCTTACCGGCCATATCGAAGACCGACTGGCTGAGGCGGTCGAGGCACTGGGCAACCTTTTTCACCTTCCCTCCGCAATAGGTGCACGGGCCGTTGGTCTGGGGTGAGTAGGCGCCGCATTCGGCGCACTCGCCGCCGTTGACCTTGAGACCCTTGGCGTAGAAGAGCTTCCACACCCGGCCCTGGTTGATGGCGTCGAGGACCGGGGCGAACCCGGCCACGGCCTTGCCTCCATCGTGGAGTTCAGACTCGAGCCCCTCGACGAGCGCAGCCTCCTGCTCGCGCTCCATCCGCTGTTGGAGCTTGAAGATACCTTCCTGGACATCTTTCTTGCTGGCTGTCACCGGCATGGTGATGGTGCGCACGAGCTTGCCCTGGAGCCGGCGCGGCAGCAACCGTACGAGCTGAGCGGTGGCCTTCTTGGTGCCGGCAACGATGAGCCGGTCGAAGGGGCCCAGCAGCGCGAGATCGTGGAGCGCGTCGATGACCTTCTTGGCGTGGTGCGCCACTTCTTCGTCGTGGCGTTTCTCCCTTTTGCCCTGCGATTTCCACTGGTCGGTGCCGAGCGCTTTCGAGCGTGAGGTCGTGTCAGAGATCAGACCGTCGTGTTCGGTGATCTCACCCATGTACGAGGTGAAGATGCGCGCCCGGGTGGTGCTGGTGAGCACAACGCCATAGCGTTCGTTCTCGTCCATGGCCTCGACGATAGGACGGAGGAAGGCGCCCTTGCGCCAGTGAGCTGAAGCCGCAAAGGGCAGGCCGAGTTCATGGATCTCGGCAAGCTTGGTAGGGACGTTCACCACCACCACGGCCGCGCGTCCTTTGGGTCGAAGTTTCTTGACCAACTCGAGGGCCCGGCGGTTGGCGTCGGCCAGCCGCCGGTCGGGACCATGCGTCGACTTGAGGTCCTTGAGCAGGGCTTCGGCCTGAACCACAAAACCCCGCTTTCTATTAGCCTGCTTGTTCTGGTCGATGTCCAGATACATAGTCAGGGTAAAAGTATCCTGCTGCGTCAGAGTGTGGAGTCGACTCAAGACGCCTCGTTCGAGCATGGTCACCTCCGTCTGGTTTGGTCTACCTTCTATAGTACCCCGACTCGCACCGATCCGAAGACCGGATACAATTCCCCATTCGGAGGATCGAAATGAAGGAATACGACGTTCGCAATCTCGCCTGTCCGGGACCGGTGCTCAAGCTCAGAGGTCTGCTCGACGAGGGCGAACGCGAGGTCCAATTCCACGTCGCCGATGAACTCTGCCGATCGAACGTGACCCGATTCGCCGCTTCACGCAAACTCGGAACCGAGGTGGAAGCTCAGGACGACGGGACCTTCGTCGTGCGGTTCAGCGTCGCCGATGATGCGAGTCTCGGCCCTGACGCCCAACCTTCGGTCGAGGTTGTCGCCGAAACGGCTGCAGGTCCGACTCTGGTCCAAGTGACGGCAAACACCATGGGCACCGGGGACGACGATCTCGGGGCTCTTTTGATGCGGTCGTTCGTCAAGACCCTACCCGAGCTCGACTCCGTTCCGGATGCGATCATCTTTTACAACTCGGGTGTCAAGCTGTGCTGTGAGGGATCGCTGTTGCTCGATGACATCCGCGCCCTGGAAGCCTCGGGGATCGAGATCATTGCCTGCGGCACCTGCCTCAACTACTACGAGATCGCCGACAAACTCGCCGTGGGACGCGTCACCGACATGCTCGAGATTGCCGGTCGGCTCGCGGCCGCCGGCCGCATCGTTCGCCCGTGATCTATCTCGACCACGGCGCCACCTCGTGGCCCAAGGCGCCCGGGGTCAGCGAGGCGATGGTCCGCTACCTCGAGCACGAAGCCGGCAACCCCGGCCGCGGCGGTCACCGCCTGACGGTTGCGGCTTCCCGCGTCATCGAGGGAACACGGGAGGATGTCGCCACGCTCCTCGGAGCCGATCCCGAACGCACCTTGTTTGGATCCGGTGCGACCTTCTGGCTTAACACGGTCCTGAACTCGCGGCTGAAACCCGGGGCCAGGGTGGTGACCTCGGCGCTCGAGCACAACGCCGTCATGCGGCCGCTGCGAGCCCTTGCAGGGTCACGCGGCGTAGAAGTAGCCGTTGTCGAGGGCGAGGACCCCGACGGGCTTCCCACTGCGGAAGATTTCATGGTTCGGGTTACCGAATCACCGACCACCCTGGTCGTCCTCACCCACGCCTCCAACGTCACCGGCGCGGTTCTTCCCGTGGCCGAGATCGCCGACGCCGTGGCACCGGTGCCGGTGCTGGTCGACGGCGCCCAGACCGCGGGGAGCCTGCCCGTGGCCTTTGGCGATCTCGGTGTCGCGGCCTTTGTCTGCTCGGGACACAAGGGGCTGCTTGGACCGCAGGGGGTCGGCGTGCTGCTGCTCGCCGATGGTTTCGAGGTCGAACCCTGGATGCTCGGCGGCACCGGCTCACGCTCCGAGAGCGAAGAGATGCCCGAACACCTCCCCGACCGGCTGGAGGCCGGGACCCCCAACGGCCCTGGGATCGCCGGGCTCGGCGCCGCCTGCCGGTGGCTGGCCGAACGCGGGACCGATGCAGTGGCCGAACGCAAGGGCGCACTGGTTCAGCGGCTCGCCGACGAACTTCGGGAGATCGATGGCGTGACCCTCCACGGTTGGCGGGACGCCGCACCCCACACCGGCGTGCTGAGCTTCACTGTGGCCAGTCGCGACAACGGTGAACTCGCCACCCTCCTCGATCGCGAGCACGGCATCATGCTTCGCGCGGGACTCCACTGTGCGCCGGCGGCCCACCGCCGGATCGGGACATTCCCTGAAGGCACCCTCCGGGCCGGGATCGGACCGTTCAACAACGACGCGGATGTGAACGCGTTGATTGACGCGATACGCGAGAATTCTCAATTTTGAATTCTCAATTCTCAATTCCATCGCCCATCGCAACCATCGCAGTCAAATGGTCCTTGCGATGGAAATTGAGAATTCAAAATTAAGAATTGAGAATTCAGTTCGGTGGCATACTCATCTCATGATGCAGTCTAACGAAATCGTCATCGGAGTCGATCTCGGCGGCACGAAGGTGGCGACGGGAAGGGTCCGCAACGGCGAGATCGAGCACCGCGTCAGACACGACGTGCCTGCTCACGAGGACAGGGACACCGTGCTCGCGGTGGTGATGGATGCCATTGCCGAGGTCATGGCACCCGAGGTTTCGGGCATCGGCTGCGGAGTGCCCAGCGTCGTCGATGTGACTGAAGGGATCGTCCGCGAGGTGGGCAACATTCCGTCGTGGAAGGCGGTGCCGCTCAAGGCGGAGATCGAGCTACGCTTCGGCCTTCCGGCCGCCATCGACAACGACGCCAACGTCTTCGCCCTCGGTGAGTTCGTCTTCGGTGCGGGCAAGGACCACCAACACCTCGTCGGGATCACTCTCGGCACCGGGCTCGGCGCCGGGGTGATCGTCGACGGCCGGCTCCTCCACGGTGCCAACTGCGGCGTCGGCGAACTCGGAAAGACCGCCCGTAAGGGGATGCGGCTCGAGGACTGGTGCGCCAGCACGTATTTTCCGCGTGAGTGGAACGCCAGCGCCGGCGAGCTTCACCGCAGGGCGCACGATGGCGACCCGCACGCTCTGGAGATCTTCGGCCACTATGGTAGCGAGCTGTCCGAAGCCATCATGCGGACGCTCTATGTCTACGACCCTCAGATCATCGTTCTCGGCGGCTCCATCAGCACCGCGTTCGATCTCTTCGAGCCGAGGATGCGTGCGGGCCTCGAGGCGTTTGCCTACCCGCACATCATCGACCGGGTTGTGCTCGAGCCGAGCAGACTCGAGCACGCGGCAGTGCTCGGCGCGGCGGCCCTGGCCATGCAGGCCAAGCGCACCACGGACTGATCCCGCCGATGCAGCTCGCCTCAATCGACTGGATCGTCATTGCCGTCTGCCTCGCGGCGGCATTTGCCCCCGCGCTCTACTACGCTCGACGGGCGAGCGAGAACACAACCGAGTTCTTCGCCACGGGCCGAACGGCGCCGTGGTGGCTCATCGGAACCTCCATGGTCGCCACGACCTTTTCCACCGACACGCCAAACCTCGTGACGGACTTCGTCCGCACCAACGGCGTGTCGCAGAACTGGGAATGGTGGGCTTTCCTTCTCACCGGGATGCTGACGGTCTTTTTCTATGCCCGGCTGTGGCGGCGCTCCGGCGTGCTCACCGATCTCGAATTCTACGAACTCCGTTACTCGGGTCGGTCGGCGGCATTTGTCCGCGGTTTCCGGGCGGTCTATCTCGGTTTGTTCTTCAACTGCACCATCATGGCCACCGTGACCCTGGCCGCGGTCAAGGTCGCCAACGTGATGCTGGGTTGGAATCGGCTCCAGACCGTCATCGTGTGCGGTCTGATCTGCGTGGTCTTCTCTGCCCTGGCCGGTCTCTGGGGAGTGATGGCGTCGGATCTCATCCAGTTCACCATCGCGATGGTCGGTGTGGTCGCTGCGGCTTACGTGGCGCTCTCTCAGCCCGAGGTCGGTGGTCTCTCCGGTCTTGTCACCCGGATCGATCCCGCCACCCTGAGCCTGTTGCCCGACTTCTCCGACTGGGGTCTCACCCTCTCGGTGCTCATCATCCCGCTCACCATCCAGTGGTGGGCGGTGTGGTACCCGGGCGCCGAACCCGGCGGCGGCTCCTACATCGCCCAGAGAATGCTGGCGGCCAAGGACGAGAAGCACGCCATGGCCGCCACCCTGTGGTTCAACATCGCCCACTACGCGCTTCGGCCCTGGCCCTGGATCATCGTCGCGCTGTGCTCGATATTGGTCTTCCCCACCCTGGCGGACATCCAGACCGCGCTGCCCCACGTCTCCGACGATCTCATCGGCAACGACCTCGCCTACCCCGCCATGCTGACCCTCTTACCCGCGGGTCTGTTGGGTCTGTTGGTAGCGTCGTTGCTCTCAGCCTATGTCTCGACCATGTCGACCCACCTCAACTGGGGTTGCTCGTATCTGATCCACGATCTCTACCGGCGGTTCATCCGACCCGACGCCTCGGAGCGCCGCCTGGTCTGGCTGTCGCGGGTCATGACCGTGGTGCTCATGATCGCTACCGGCGCCACGGTCTTTCTGCTCTCGACCGCCGGTGAAGCCTTCCACCTGCTGCTCTCCATCGGCGCCGGAACCGGGCTCATCTATCTCCTGCGCTGGTTCTGGTGGCGAATCAACGCCTGGTCCGAGATCGCCGCCATGGCGGCGTCGTTCACCTTCGCCATGGGTCTCTTCATCGCCCGCAAGAACGGTCTTGAACTCTCGTCCCACTCCGCCCTGGTGTGGTCGGTGGGTCTGACCACGCTGGTGTGGGTGGTGGTGACATTCGCCACCCCGCCGACCGACACCGAAACCCTGAAGCGGTTCTACAAAACTGTCCGGCCGGCCGGTCGCGGATGGGCCAAGGTAGTGGGCGACGACGCCGTCGCGGGTGGCAACGATGGACTGTCCCTGGCCATTCTCGGCTGGGTTCTGGGCTGCACGTTCGTTTATGCGGCGCTCTTCGGCACCGGCGCCATCCTCTATGGTCAGTCACTCCAGGGGGGCCTGTGTTTTGCGGTCGCCATCGGCGCCGGTCTCGGGTTGGTGAAGGTCGTACCGAAGATCTGGAACGAGAGCCAATAGCCCTTTCCCGATCGGCTCCTTGCGGGCGAGACGCCCGCACTACAATGGCGCCGCTCCTCGGGTTGCGGGCGTCTCGCCCGCGTCGGAACCAGTCCAACCGTGAATATTTGCAGTATGCTTCGCGTTTGTGGAAGGGACCATGACTGACTCAACCCCACGTGATCTCCTCATCGTCTTTGGCTCGGTCCAGCGCGTCATGCGCGCCGAGCGTGCTGCGCGCGACCGTGGTCTCGATGTGGACGTGGTGCCGGCGCCGCGGTCAGTGAGTTCGGAGTGCGGCATGGTCCTCGAGGTCCGGAGCTCGGAATCGAGCGCTCTGACCAAGGTCCTCGACACGATCAAGCTGACGCCGAAGTCTGTCTATCGCAACCAAAGCGGGACCTGGACACCGAGCACCCTTCGGTCTGTCCAACCCGTCGACGTCGTCAAGCTCACCGAAGGTTCAGCCTATGGCGGCTGTGGGGCGAAGCTATCAAAAGGGCTGCTCCATACCGTGCTCTGCGGTCTGCCGCGGCTCGAATCAGACGCTCTCATCGTCGGGATCGAATCGGCCGACGACGCCGGGGTGATGAAGGTCTCCGACGAACTCGCCATCATCCATACAACCGACTTCTTCCCACCCATGGTGGACGACCCCTACACCTTTGGTCGGATCGCCGCGACCAACGCGCTGTCCGATGTTTGGGCCATGGGGGGCACCCCGCTCGCGGCCATGAATCTCGTGAGCTATCCCCTCAAGGCGCTCGGAGAGAACGCCCTCAAGGAAATCCTCCGCGGTGGACTCGAGGCCATGGCCGAATCCGGCGCCGTGCTCGCCGGCGGCCACACCGTCGAGGGCGCCGAGTTGCTCTACGGCCTCGCCGTGACCGGCACCGTCCACCCCGAAAAGGTCTGGCGGAACGGCGGCGCGCTGCCCGGCGATGTCCTGGTGATCACAAAACCGCTCGGTACCGGTTTGGTCACCACCGCCGCCAAGGGCGGGATGGCCAAGCCTGATCACCTCGCCACCGCCATGCGCTGGATGACGACGCTCAACAAGGACTCCGCCGAAGTGCTCCACGACGCCGACCCGCATGCCGTCACCGATGTCACCGGCTTTGGTCTCGCCGGCCACGCCGCCGAGATGGCCGAGGCTTCAGGCTGCACCATCGAGCTCGAGCTCGAGGCGCTCCCGGCCATGCCGGGCGCCCTCGAAGCCGCGGCAACCGGGCTCGTTCCGGTGGGTGCGGGCAAGAACCGGACGAGCATCGCCGCGGTACTCGAGATCGCCGACGGCGCCGACGAGCTGAGGGTCGATCTCGCCCTCGATCCCCAGACCTCCGGCGGCCTTCTTGCCGCGGTCTCGGTTGATAAGGCCGAGAGCCTCGTTCGCCGCCTCCCCGGCGCCGCCATCGTCGGCCGCGTCATCGACGGTCCCGCCGGTACTGTCAGGTTGCGGTAGCGTATTTCACCACAGAGGCACAGAGACACAGAGGGCGGAGCCGAGCCGAGTTGCGGCGCCGTTGCCGGGTCGGCCCTCGTGACCGATTCACTCAAGTTTGAAACACAAAGATCACGAAGTTCATCCATATCAAAGTACACAAAGCCGTCGCATTCTTAATGCTGACGTTACAAATGAAGAAGAGGTCGGACACAACCCGAGCGCGACAGACCGGAGGGATTGCGACGGGAGGGGCTCCAGGCACCCGCCCGCGTTCTCTCGAGGGTGAGCGATCGTCACCACGAAGTCCGACAACGCCAGCGGGACGCATCTCCAACTCAAAAAACTGCGATGTCTTTGTGATTTCTTCGCGTCTTCGCGTCTTCGTGTTTGCGACGATGCGACGGCTCCGTGTCTCTGCGCCTCTGTGGTTCTTTACGAACGCAGTCTCTCCAGCAGGATCCCCGCAGCGACGGCGACGTTGAGGCTCTCGATCTCGCGCTCGAGGGGGATGGTGACTTCGCCACCGGCGACGGCCTGAGCCTCGGGAGAGAGCCCGGCACCCTCGGCGCCGAGAAGGAGCACCAGCGGTCGCGACGGTGTCCAGCGGTCGAGCGGGATACCGGAGGGCCCGGCGGCCCAAACCTCGCCGCTAGACTCGCTCATACGTTCGGCGACGCGGGCTACAGGAACATCTCGACCCACCGACAGGCGAAAGACCGCCCCCGCCGAACCCCGCACCGCGGCGTGGTGGAAGGGGTCGGCGCAGCCCGGCGACAGCAACACGGCCCGGGCGCCGAGCGCGGCGGCGGAGCGGACGATGGCGCCGAGGTTGCCGGGGTCCTGGACGGTATCGAGCCAGACGGCCACGCCCTCGCGGGCCGGCCACGGCGGTCGGCGGGGGTCGGCCACCACGGCGAGGACACCCTGCGGATGTTTGGTTGGCGCGAGTTCGTCGAGCACCTCGGCATCGACGGAGTAGACCTCGCCCGCTGCGGCAGCGATCTCGGGGTCGGGGTCGACTCCCTCGGCGAGGTAGAGTTCGAAGACCGGCACCCCCCATCGAACCACGTCGGCGACGAGCCGCCGGCCGTCGACGATGACCTGGCCCTCGGGCCGCCGTTTCACCCTTCGTCGGAGATCCTTGAGACGCGCGCCGTGTTTGCCGAGTTTTTCCATGGGGGCATGGTACAGGGTTGGGGGTGAGGAGTGAGGAAGTTAGAAGGTGAGGAAGTCAGAAGGTTAGAAGGTCAGCGCTCCCTGCGGTCGCTGGTTAAAGGGTGAGCGCTCGCTACGCTCGCTGTGAGGAGGTGAGGAAGTGAGCGTTCGCTTCGCTCACTGGTCATTCATTGACCTCCCTCTTGTTGGTTGCCGCCTCGAACGGCTCACGAGGGGGAGTCTCTCGTAACAAGGACGGCCGGAACTGGCAAACTGGGCTGCGCCCCCACAGAAGGTGGGGATTTTGCTGCAATAACAGCGAGTGAAACGAGCGCTCACCTCCTCACAGCGAGCGAAGCGAGCGCTGACTAGCGACCGCAGGGAGCGCTGACCTCCTCACCATCGACCGGAGAGAGCGCTGACTTTCTAACTTCCTCACAGCGAGCAGAGCGAGCGCTGACTTCCTCACCACAAACAACTGGATTTTCAGGGCCTTTGTGAGATAATGCCGACCCGCTCCGGCCGGACATATCCGGCGGAAAGACTGGTGAACCATGAGCCTGTCATTGATCGCCAAGAACATCGGCGAGTCGGCCACGTTGAAGCTCAACGAGATCGCTGCAATTCTCCGAGCCAAGGGGGACCCTGTGATCCACCTCGGAGGCGGCGAGCCAAAGGGCAAAGCGCCGCTGGACGCGGTGCTTGCCGCCACCTCGGCGGTGGCCTCCGGCGAGGTGAGATACACCCCACCCGACGGCACTCCGGAGCTCAAGAAGGCCATCATCCGCTACACCGAGGAGTTCTACGGTTTCCGGCCGGCGCCGGAAAACGTCATGGCCTCGGGTGGCGCCAAACAGGCCATCATGACGGCGCTGCACGCCCTCATCGACCCACAGGGCGAGGTCATCTTCCCGGTGCCCTACTGGGTGAGCTACCCCGACATGGTCAAGATCGTGGGTGGGATCCCGGTGCCCGTGGAGCCCGAAGACGGTTCGTTCATCCCGCGGATCCAGGACATCGAGCAGGTGGTGGGCTCCTACACCAAGCTGGTGATCATCAACAGCCCCAACAACCCATCCGGCGCGGTCTACCCGGAAGAGTTCATCGCAGACATCGTGGACTTCTGCGAGCGCCGCGGGCTGTGGCTGATCATGGACGACATCTACCACCGGTTGGTCTTCGATGGCCGCAAGCCCATCAACCCCTTCAGCTACGCCAACGACCGCAGCGAGAACTCCAAGCTCATCCTCGTCAACGGCGTGTCGAAGCAATACGCCATGACCGGTTTCCGGATCGGCTGGGCGGTGGGCAACCGCCGACTCATCGAGGCCATGACCAACATCCAGGGTCACGAGACCTCGGGACCGTCGGTGCTGCTCCAGCACGCCGCGGTGGGGGCGATCAACGGTCTCCAGTCCCCAGTGGAGGGGCTCCGCGCGACCCTGGAGAACAACCGCAACGTCCTCATGGCCGAGCTCAAAGCCTTCGAGGGCGTGGTCATCGAGAAGCCCGGCGGCACCTTCTACTCCTTCCCCGACTTCTCGACCTACGACCGTGACTCGGTGGCGCTGTCGAAGTTCATCCTCGACAAGGTGCAGGTGCTGACGGTGCCGGGCAAGGAGTTCGGGATGGAGGGTCACCTCCGTCTGAGCTTCTGCGGATCCATCAAGGAGATCACCGAGGGCATCGAACGCATCAAGTGGGCGCTGGACCCCAACTCGCCCAACGAACTCTATATCGGTGAGCGTAAGCTGGTGAGGGACTGGACATGAGCAAGTATCTGAAGTTCGCCACACCCGCCGCGGCCCAGGCCGGGGATCTCAAAAGCCGGTTCGGGATTTCGAACCACGGCCTCACCCATGTCGACCGCGTCTACTGGAATCTTCCCGCGCCGGCGCTTTACGAGGAAGCCGTCTTCCGCAACGAGGGCTTTGTCGCCCACGGCGGCCCACTTGTGGTCAATACCGGCAAGTGGTCGGCCCGCGCCGCCCAGGAGAAGTACGTCGTCCGCGAGAACTCCACCGAGGACAAGATCTGGTGGGGAGAGTACAACCGTCCGTACAATCCGGAACTTTTCTCGGCCCTCCACGCGCGGATCCAGGCATTTCTCCAGGATGAGGAGCTCTTTGTCCAGGACTGTTATGTCGGCGCCGATCCAAAGTACCGGATGCCGGTGCGGGTCATCACCGAGTACGCCTGGCACTCTCTCTTCGCCCGCAACCTCTTCATCACCCCCAAGAACCAGGACGACTACCAAAGCCACGTCCCCGAGTTCACGGTCATCGTGGCGCCGTCATTCCACTGCGATCCGCGGCTCGACGGCACCCGCTCCTCGACGGCCATCATCCTCGATTTCTCGAAGCAGTTGGTGCTCATCTGCAACTCGTCCTACGCCGGCGAGATCAAGAAGAGCCTCTTCACGGTGATGAACTTCCTGCTTCCCCTGCGCGAGGTTCTGGCCATGCACTGCTCGGCCAACGTCGGCGCAGGAGGCGATGTCGCCCTCTTCTTCGGCCTGTCGGGCACCGGCAAGACGACACTCTCCGCCGATCCAAATCGCCAACTCATCGGCGACGACGAACACGGATGGTCCGACGACGGCGTCTTCAACTTCGAGGGCGGCTGCTACGCCAAAGTCATCCGGCTCTCGGCCCAGAACGAGCCCGAGATCTACGACACCACACGACGCTTCGGCACGGTGCTCGAAAACGTCGTCCAGGACCGGACCTCTCGCAAGCTCGATCTCGACGACGACCGTTTCACCGAGAACACCCGCGCCGGCTACCCGCTGGAGTTCATCCCCAACGTAGTCCCCGAGGCCATGGTGGACACCCACCCGAAAAACGTGGTTCTGCTGACCTGCGACGCCCAGGGAGTGCTGCCGCCGATCTCGCGGCTCGACCCCGAGCACGCGGTCTACCACTTCATCTCAGGCTACACCTCGAAGATCGCCGGCACCGAGATCGGTCTCGGGATCGAGCCCGAGATCGCCTTCTCAGCCTGCTTCGGTGCGCCCTTCATGGTGCACCACCCCTTTGTCTACGCCGACATGCTGAGAAAGAAGATGGAGAAGCACAACGCCACCTGTTGGTTAGTCAACACCGGTTGGGTCGGCGGTGGCTGGAACGTGGGCAAACGGATTTCGATCCGCCACACCCGCAACCTGCTCAACGCGGCGCTGGACGGCAGACTCGACAATGTGGAGTTTCGGAAGGACAAGCTCTTCGGGTTCGAGGTTCCCTTGAGCTGCCCCGATGTGCCCACCGATGTCCTTGATCCATCGACCTCGTGGGGCAACAAGGACGAGTACTGGAAGCGCTACGACGGCCTCGCGGCTCGCTATATCGAGAACTTCAAGCTCTACACCGACGGCTGTCCCGGGGAGGTTGCCGGCGCGGGGCCGACGCGGATGAAGTAGACGCGGAGAACTGAAACACGGAGAACACGGGGAAGCCACGGGGGTTCCACGGAGCAATACGTTTGACCCGGGCTCCCTCGGCTCCTCAGGCACCAACTTGATTCAATCACCCTGCGATGGGTTTGAATGAACACCGTGGGTTCTCCGTGGGTCACCGTGCCCCCCGTGTTTCAAGACCCCGGATGCGCACTGGCAGGGAGGGTGTAAAACCCTCCCCTACGGTTCTTTCGGGGACTCCTCTTTCGTCTGTCCCGTGACGGGGGCGTAGGAGAGGAAGAGGCCGACCTGGCAGAAGGCCACCACCACACCGGCGACGAGGCCGAGGACAGTGCTTGGGACCGTTTCTCTGAGGATCTCGAAACGCAACGCAAGGATGGTCGGGCCGATGCCGGCGACGAAGGCGGGCGTCATCCACACAGCGAGGGTGGCCAGCGATCGAACGGGTTGCCGGATGGTGCCCCACAGACCCGCAAACCACGCCAGAACCGCAGACCGGCGACGGCTCTCACCGAGCAACCACGCACCCCTGAGGGTGGCCAACCAAAAAAGAGCGGCGACTGCGAGACCCAGGAGGATCCCGGTCTCCAGATAGATGCCGAGATTCGAGTCGTCGGCGAGGTTGACTGCTCGTTCCTCGAGCTTGATGTAGGCCGCAACGATTCCCGATTGAACGAGAACCAACGCCGCCGCCGAAGTCAGAGCCAGACGGGCCCAGCGCCACCAGCCGAAGAGCCCACGGCTGAGCACCTCCGCCAACCGGACACCGCTCTTCCCGGAGTAGTAAAACCACCGCACCAGACCGGCGTGCCAGAGCACCGTCCACGCCCACAGCGTGAGACAGCCCGAGAGAAACGCCAACGCCAAGGGGGGCCACACGGGCTGCAGGAGCTCGATGAGAATCAGCGTGATCTCGCCATCCGGGAGATCGCCACCGGGAAGGTTGGCAACCGCCTCTCCCGTTGTGGTCCAGAGCACGAGTCGGGCCGGAATGAAGACCAGCACCGATACGATGAAGACCACCGCGACGACCCGCCACAGGGCCATCGCTTTGGAGAAACCAAACAACGGGGAGGGGGCGACGCGCACGCTCCTAACTCCAGCCTAAAGGTGAGCGATTCTGGTGGATGAGATGCGCCAAGATCTTGATGCTCTGACGTTTGCGAAAAACGGAGGCATACCCGTTGGTATGTCGAGTATTTTCGCAAACCTCCAGAGCGCAAGAGATTTGTGCCGATCGCCGCCGAGAATCGCTCATCTTAGGTCCAGGGAACCACGAAGAAGTTGAATAGGCGCAGGGTCCCGTCGAGCCACCACAGCGCGTTGGGATCCGCCGCTTCGTCACGCCAATAATTGTCCGCACGTCGGGTTTCAAGCACCCAGGCGCCTTCCGGGTCCACCACAACCTGACGGAGCCTCACCGGCGATTCTTCAATCCAGCGGACCCACCGGTCGCGAGAATCCCACGACCGCCGCTCCCGCCGATCATCGGCCCACACCAGCTCCACCTCCACCGGACCCACGAGATCACCCCGGCGCCCGATCTCCACCGCGACCCGCCATGGACCATCTACTGCTGAGTCCGGATCATTCTCGTCTTCACCCAGGGTCCACTCTCCGTCGTTCCAGACCATCCCATCAACGGATTCGATCTCGTCATGCCTCACCGCCAGCACCGCCCAGTCGGGTTGGCGGTCTCCGCGGATCACCGCATCGAAGAACCAGTCGAGATCCTCATCCAGCGACCGCTCGAGTGACGCCTGGAGATCACCACCGGTGGGGTGTCCGTAGCGGTGATCGGCGAAATACGCACGCACGGCCCGGAGCAGCCGATCCTCGCCATACACTCCCTCGAGGGTGCGAATCGCGAGCGCCGGTTTGGCGTACGAGGCGAAGAAGGCATCCATGATCCGCCGCTGCTCCCAGTTCGGACGATCCATGATCACCGGCAGATCCTTGAAGCCGGCCCAGGCCCGCTCCTTCCCCCAGACTCGGGCGAACCGGATCTCCGGGACCAGCCCGTCGGTGACCATGTCGGAGAGACAATGATTCTCCGCCCAGCTCGTCAGCCCCTCGTCGAGCCAGGCTGATTCGAACTCGTTCGACGCTAGCATTCCCTGAAAGTACTGATGACCGATCTCGTGCGCCGTGACCGCTTCGATGTTTCTGCGCCACGAGAAGACCGGCGAGGCATCGAGCCGGCTCGCCCCGGTGGTGACCAGGGTGGGGTACTCCATCCCGCCGGCTCCTTCCGCTCCCGGCGGCGGCGAGACCACCGTCAACCGAGGGTGAGGATACGGACCGAAATTCAGACCGAACCAGGCGACGCTGAGCCGCGCCGCGCGAATCATTCTGGGGATCAGCATCCCCTGGGCTTCGGGCACCAGAAAGCGGATGGTCATGGGGGGGAGCTCGAGATCGGCAGCTCCGAGATCGAGCATCAGAATTGCCCGATCGAGCCAGACCATGGGCACGTGACGGCCAGGATCGAACTCGACATCGAAGGCGGTCATCAACTCCGGCGGCGCGGTGGTCCAGGCGAAATCGTGGACGCCCCTCGCGCGGAACTCAACCACGTCGTCGGTGCCGACCGGTTCGCGTGAGATCTCCTCGCCGGTGGCGCCGACCACCCAGCCTCGCGGGATGGTCATCCGGACGCGATAGTCACCAAAATCGGCGAAAAACTCACTCGGTGCGTGGAACTGGTGGCAGTTCCAGCCGGCCTCACCCTCGAAGACGCCGACCTTGGGAAACCACTGGGCCACCATGTGGAAGTCACCGGAAAAACCGGTCCGGGCGACAACCCGGGGCAGCCGAGCCTCGAACGCGAGCTCGAGCTCCACTGCTTCTCCGGGCAGAACCTCGACCGGGAGATCGACTCGGGCAACCGTATAGTCGCTTTCGTTGCCGTCGTCCGGTCGCTCGAAGCTCAGCCCGGGCAAGAGATCGGTTCCGTCGGGCAGGGCCATCCGGGTCACCCTCGTCCACCCCCAGTCGTCGCTGAGAACCCTAGATGCACCCATCGGATCGGACGCGAGCTCGCGCATGAAGGTGCTCTCGGAGCTCGCGAAGGCGTTGAGGTAGAGGTGGAACCAGATCTCGGAGGTCGCCACACCAGTGGTGTTGCGCCACCGGATGGTCTCGGATCCGATCAGCCGGTGGGTCTCGGGGTCGAGGGCAACGTCGATATCGTAGGAGGCGACATCGAGGTCCTGGGCGGCGGTCGGCACCGCCGCGATCGCGAGAATCAGAGCCAGGAGCACACCGATGGATTTCACAGTGAGAGTGTAGCTGGGCCGTGGCCCGGGAAGGCGATGGGAGGGGATGCCAGGCAGCCTCTCGCACGAAACACCGCCAGGCACCCATCCCGCGCTCGTTTGCCGGTCGCAATGACCGGAAACTTCTGGCGCTTTCTCGCGTTGCTCACTACATTGGGAGACCTGATGCTGATTCGCCTCATCCTCGTTCTCGCCTTCATCATCGCCGCGCCGGTCGCGGCGGATGAGGTTGACGACCAAAAACAGTTCAACCTCGATCTGGAGAACGTCGATCTTCGCCCCCGTGACCCACGAACCGAGGCACGGCTGGCACGGTGGAACGAAGACCCCATGGCGCGGGTGGCCATGCACATGGCGTCCGAGCAGGCCCGGATGCTCGGTGGTCACCAGCCGGGGGCCGGGAAACCAAACGCCATGGTCGTCTCGGTGAAATTCCGGAAGGGTCTCGCCGCAGCGCTGATGGTCGCCTCGACCTCGAGCGGGGTGGAGTTCTACGAGCGCCAGATGGCGGTCATCAGATGGCCGTGGGAGAACGAAGACGAGGCCAAGCCCGCCATGCCGTTGGACGAACAGCTCACGGTGATGCTGGGGGACCGGCTCGAGAGTCGCTGACGCGACTTCGAACCTAGATGCGAGATGCGAGATGCGAGATGCGAGATGCGAGATGCGAGATGCGAGATGCGAGATGCGAGATGCGAGATGCGAGATGCGAGATGCGAGAT
>Ga0164313_10000658_pt1 | contig 28571 bp, 25 predicted proteins | sample GuaBasSedimGuay4_FD_113735 | JGI IMG/M metagenome (GOLD analysis project Ga0164313, IMG submission 113735) | Subseafloor sediment microbial communities from Guaymas Basin, Gulf of California, Mexico - Guay4, Core 4569-4, 0-3 cm | ecosystem: Environmental > Aquatic > Marine > Hydrothermal vents... | reverse complement strand
AGCTCCTTTTGTCAGAACCATCGCTATCAGTACACTTAATATATTTTTTATTTTAAAATTTTTCATTGTTCTGGTTTTGATTTAGTGTTCGTTGCTAAAAACAGTATCTGAGGGTTCCATTTCTCCGTCATTATCCAATGGTATTTGACTAACCTCATCTACATAGTTTTTTTTCATGGTAATCACATAATAAGTGATTACAATAAAAAAGATAAAAAAGATAAGGAACGAAATAATGGGATAAATAGATACGCCATCAATTGTTGACACATGTCCTGAAATAAATTTTAGCATGACAAATTATTTTAATGGAAGTGTTTCGGGATCGGCATTGTGAATGTCGGAACCCAAACGTTGTAAATAAGCTATTATAGCGATAACTTCTCTATCGGCACCGATTTCAACACCTTGAGGATCGTTTTTAATATCGTTGGCAATACTTTGTGCCTGTGCTTGTAAATCCTCAAGGGCAATTTCTTCGTAGCCTTCGGGATAAGGAACACCCAATTTACGCATAGCAACAATTTTATCTGCCGTATGCGAAACATCTAACTGGTCTGTAATAAACCAGGTGTATGGTGGCATTATCGAACCATCCGAAATAGATTCGGGGTCATAAAAATGGTTCAGGTGCCACAAATTGCTTTTTGCATTTTGGTTTCCTTGTCCTTCGCGGTGTAAGTCCGGACCGGTACGTTTAGAACCCCATAAAAATGGGTGATCGTAAACAAATTCCCCGGCTTTGGAATATTCACCATAACGAACGGTTTCTGACCTGAATGGACGAACCATTTGTGAGTGGCAGTTGTTACACCCTTCACGAATGTATAGGTCCCTTCCTTCCAGTTCGAGCGGGGTATAAGGCTGTACTGCACTTATTGTGGGCACATTCGAATCTATCAGATAAGTAGGAATAATTTCAACTGCTCCACCGATGGCAACAGCAATAAAACTCCAGAATAACATGGCCAAAGGCCTGCGTTCAATAACCCTGTGAAGGGTTTCTCCGGCAGGTTTAGGGTAATGCTTTTCTAATGGGGCAGCTTCAGCTGCAACTTCAGGTACAAATACTCCTGCGCCCATAGTTTTAACCATGTTATATAACATTACAATAAACCCTGTAAGGTATAACAGTCCTCCAAATGCACGCATGGCATACATGGGGGCAAGTTGTGTAACAGTTTCTAAAAAGTTAGGATAAACGAGGTATCCATCAGGGGTAAATTCTTTCCACATTAAACTCTGGGTCAACCCTGTCCAGTACATGGGCAAAGTCCAGAACATAATACCTAAAGTCCCAATCCAGAAATGGAAATTAGCTAACTTCATCGACCATATTTTGGTTTTCCACATTTGTGGGATTAACCAATAGATCATTCCAAAAGTCAGGAATCCATTCCAACCCAATCCACCAATATGAACGTGAGCGATGGTCCAGTCGGTATAGTGACTGATGGCATTCACATTTCTTAAACTCATCATTGGGCCTTCGAAAGTGGACATACCATAGGCGGTAACGGCTACCACCATAAATTTAAGTACAGGGTTTTCCCTTACTTTATCCCAGGCTCCCCGGAGTGTTAAGAGTCCGTTAAGCATACCCCCCCACGAAGGAGCGATAAGCATAATGGAAAATACAGTTCCTAAACTCTGTGCCCAATCTGGCAATGCAGTATAAAGCAAATGATGAGGTCCTGCCCAGATGTAGATAAAGATCAATGCCCAAAAGTGAATAATCGAAAGGCGATACGAGAATACCGGCCGGTTCGAAACTTTAGGGATAAAATAATACATTAAACCAAGGTAGGGAGTGGTTAAGAAAAACGCCACCGCATTATGTCCGTACCACCATTGTACCAGTGCATCCTGAACACCTGCATAGAGCGAGTAACTCTTGAAAAAGTACACAGGCAATTCGAGGTTGTTAACAATGTGCAGCATGGCAACGGTTACCCAGGTTGCGATATAGAACCAGATGGCCACATAAATGTGCCGGGTTCTTCGTTTAATAAGGGTACCAAACATGTTAACACCAAATACGACCCAAATTAGAGTAATGGCAATATCTATTGGCCATTCGAGTTCGGCGTATTCTTTACTGGATGTAAGCCCCAATGGTAAGGTAATAGCTGCTGATGCGATAATCAACTGCCAGCCCCAAAAGTGGATATTGCTTAAAAGGTCCGAATACATCCGGGCTTTAACCAATCGTTGTAAGGAGTAATAAACCCCGGTAAAGATTCCGTTACCTACAAATGCAAAAATAATCGCATTGGTGTGCAGGGGACGTAATCGACCGAAAGAAAGAAAATCGACTCCGTAGGTCATTTGCGGAAACACAAACTGAAGTGCTACCGTTAAACCTACCAACATGCCTACCAATCCAAATAGCATTGTGGCAAGGGCAAATTTCTTTACAATTCGGTTGTCATAGTAAAATTGTTCTACTTCCATTCTGTTAGTTTTGGTTTTTATGAATTATTGTTCTTATTATCTTGGTTTTCAATTTCTTCGTCGTCGAATAGCATGCGGACCGATGGGGTATAATTATCGTCATATTGCCCTGTTTTTGTAGCCCAGATAAAGGATGCTAGAAATCCCAGGGCAATTAATAAACTGAATCCGATGAGTATAAAAATGACTTCCATTTAGGTTTATTGGCGAAGAAACAAATATTTCTATTTTCTGCCGACTAAAATATGACCAAAATCACAAATAATTGTAATTGTTGTCACAAAAGTTTTTTAATGCTTAGAAAATGTAATTTTGCAAGGTTAATATTAATCATTTATTACCAAACGGATTTATGAAAATAAAGAAACCTAACCATCCGGTTTTACATTTGTACGCTCATGTGGGCACACCGCAATTGGTTATGTTTATCGCTTTGTTTTTGGTATTGATATTACCTGTTTTCACCTCGGATAGGTATTCGTTGATAAGTACGGTTTTCGATTCCTTTTATTTGGGGGCTGTTTTTTATTTGGCAAAATCTCATAACCCCCGGCATTTACGATTAATTGGATTGTTTGTTGTCATTGCTTTTGTCGATTCCTGGACAAGTTATTTTGGATTTAAACTGGGCAATGAATATGATTTTATCATTCCATTGATATTGTTGTTGTTGTCGTTTATTTATGTTTCTAAATCGTTATTGAAAAACAATGAGGTGGATATAGATACCGTTATTTCAGCCATTTCGGGGTATATACTAATAGGGCTTTCATTTGGTATTTTGTTTTATATACTTGAAGTGAGCATTTCTGGTAATTATTCGGGTGCCGGATCGGATTTAACTTATTTCGGAGCCATATATTTCTCGTTTGTTACTATGAGTACATTAGGATATGGTGATATTTTACCCATATCCGAAGCGGCCAGGTCGCTGGTAATAATTACCACTTTAGTAGGCCAGTTTTATATGGCTATAATTGTGGGTATCATTGTAGGCAAGTTTATTTCATCCCGGAAAAATGAATAATCTCCATGCATAAAATCTTAGTAACAGGAGGGGCAGGATACATTGGTTCCCATACGATTGTTGAGTTGGTTTCAGCCGGATACAAGCCTGTTATCATCGATAATTATTCGAATTCGGATAAAAAAGTGCTCGAAAAACTCAAAATAATCACCGGACAAGAAATAATCGCCTACGATGCTGATTGTTCCAATCAGGTAGCATTACGAAAAATTTTCACTGAACATAAACTATCTGGTGTCATCCATTTTGCAGCTTACAAAGCTGTAGGCGAGTCTGTAGATAAACCTTTAAAATATTACGATAATAACCTGGTATCTTTGATTCGTTTGTTGGAGATGATGATTGAGTTTAAAATTAAAAACTTTGTTTTTTCTTCATCTTGTACGGTTTACGGGCAGCCCGATAAACTCCCGGTTGCAGAAGATGCACCGGTTCAACAAGCCAATTCGCCTTACGGCTACACTAAGCAGGTATCGGAACAAATCATCATGGATGTGATAAATTCCGGGACGGATATTCATGCGGTTTTGTTGCGTTACTTTAATCCAATTGGTGCGCATCCAAGTGCTTTGATCGGTGAATTACCCCTGGGTGTTCCCAATAACCTGGTTCCGTTTATTACCCAAACCGCTGCAGGACTAAGAAAAGAATTAACGGTTTTTGGTGATGATTACAACACCCTCGATGGTACCTGTATCCGTGATTATATTCATGTATCCGATTTAGCCAATGCCCATGTAAAAGCGTTTGAATGGATAGAGAATACGGGGCAACCCTTAGGTATTTTTAATATTGGAACCGGACAGGGAGCTTCTGTATTAGAAGTAATAAAATCCCTTGAAAAAGAAAGCGGCAAAAAATTAAATTACACAATAGGCCCCCGCCGCCCCGGCGATGTGGAACAAATTTGGGCCAACGCCGATAAGTCGAATCGCGAATTGGGATGGAAAGTAAAGTACAGCCTGGATGATGCAATGCTGCATGCGTGGAAATGGCAGATGTCAATGAACAATAAATAATTATCAATGAACAATTGACATTTTGTCCATCCCTAAATAGTACTGACTTCTTTATGATTATTGATTGATCAATTAATAGTAAATCAAATGCTCTTTTAGATTGCAATTATAAAAGCGCCATAGGTGCGGCAATTATGGTAGCCCGGTGCGAAGCGCTGGGTAAAATGCGATACAAAAATTAAAAAGGCGCATCCACAGAAGCAAAACAGCGGTACAAAACAACCATGCGCCCCGGGTAGATGAAGTTTCTGAATATCAGATTGAGGATATGAGATCTGGTATCCATCGGATTTAAAAACAAATATCAAAAACCGTTGATCTGAAATCGCTATTCAATTTAATTGATACAATTCCACTAAAAATCAAAAATAATAGCTACTCCCCACAAACAAGTAAAACAACAGCACCCCCACAAATGCGCCCCAATTGATTTCGCGGGCTGTGTGGGCGTGCACCAGTAAACGGGCGGTTGCGCTTAACCCAAACATCAGAAGCGCACCTGCCAAGGCATACATATCTAAAAATGCGTGGGCTTTAAAAAGGCCTAGCAAGGTGCCAATTAATCCTCCGGCAGCAAGGGTGTGCATGCTGATATTGAAACGCGGAGCCACAATATAAACCACCACAAGCGATGTTAACACTGCGCTGAAAACTGATAAAAAAGAATGGGGTAAGGTTAGCTGCCGCCAAAGTATGTAGGTAATTAAATAAAATGCAAAAATGATAATGATTCCGATTCTCCGTTCGCTTGCAGAGGATAGATAAATCGATTTTACAATGCCCTTATGCTTTAAAAACAAGATAGCAGCTATGGGAAGCAGCACCGTGTTAATCATTAATATCAGGATCATGGGCCTCACCCTGTCCGGGGGCATTACAAACTGAATATAGGGATCAACAGTAACGGCAACACCGAAGATATAAACGATTATAAAAACCGGATGAAGCAATAAAGAAACGATTCCGGATATTTTTTGCATGCTATAATTTTTTACGAAGGCGTCCGACAGGAATATTTAACTGTTCGCGGTATTTGGCTACTGTTCTACGTGCAATGTTATACTTTTTTTCTTCAATAACAATGCGAGTTTTTCGTCGGTCAGGGGATGCCTTTTATCTTCTTGTTCAATGATATCCTGCAGTATTCTTTTTACCTCAATGGTCGATACTTCTTCTCCGGAATCGGTAGATAAAGACTCGGAAAATAATTTCTTAAGCAAAAATGTGCCAAAAGGGGTTTGAATATACTTACTGTTTACAACCCGCGAAATAGTTGATATATCGAGGTTTACTATTTCGGCAATATCTTTTAAAATCATTGGATTAAGCTGCATTTCATCCCCATCTATAAAATAATCGCTTTGATAATCCACAATCGCCTGCGCTGTATTGAGCAAGGTATTCTGGCGTTGTTTTATCGCATCAATAAACCACTTGGCCGAATCGATCTTTTGCTTAACAAAAAACACGCCCTTTTTATCTTCTTTCGATTGTTTTCCCCCTTCCGAATAGGCTTTTAGCATATCCTTATAATCCCTGCTAATTCGCAATTCGGGCATATTGGTAGAAGTAAGTGAAACTTCGGGTTTGCCCTCATTGTAAGTCAGGATAAAATCGGGGGTTATCGTTTGGTTCGATACTTTATTTCCGCTGATAGATCCTCCGGGCTTGGGATTCAGTTTGGTTATTTCTTCTATCGCCCCTTTTAGTTCTTCTTCAGTGATATCAAATTTTTCCAGAATTTTTTGATAATGCTTTTTCGCGAATGAGTTAAAGTCTTTTTCTATGATTTTAGTTGCTAAATTAACATCAGGGTCGCTCTGGTCTTTTCTTAACAATTGTAATAAAAGGCATTCGTTCAAATCGCGTGCACCAATTCCGGGCGGGTCAAACCCCTGAATTAATTTAAGAAGTCGTTCGAGTTCCCCGTAACTGGTTTCAATTCCCTGGGTAAATGCCAGGTCATTAATAATGCTGTCGAGCTCCCTGCCAACGTAACCGTTGTCATCCAGGTTGCCAATTAACGTTGATGCCAATAATTCTTCCCTTTCATTTAAATTCAGGAATCCCAACTGGGTTGTTAAACTGTCTAAAAACGAGTCATAAAAAATAATCGGGGCTGATTTATCTTCATCATCGGCACTATAATTATTGGCTCTTGTTTTATATTCGGGGATATAGTCATCGGTGTATTCCTCGTAATCAAATTCTTCCAGGGCCTGTTCCATTTCGTCTTTTGGCTCATCGCTCTCAGCTTCAGTAAGTTCGGTTTCTTCTTTTTCAATTTCTTCCCCTTCTTCGAGCACAGGGTTGGCTTCCATTTCCTCTTTTATTCTTTGTTCCAGGGCAACAGCGGGTACTTGCAACAATTTCATCAGCTGAATTTGTTGTGGCGATAGCTTTTGCTGTAATTTTTGTTGTAAACTCTGTCTAAGCATAAAGGTCAAAAATATTCAATGAAAATGAATAAACATCATGGTTTTAAAAAATAATGTTGGGTTGCGATTAAAAATTATTTGAGGGCAATGACAATTATTGTACCATTTATACTCACATCCAATTGTAAACAAGTAATAAAACCTTATTTCCTGAGTTATAAAGCAAAACTTAATTTTGCTCCGACTATAACGACATGATGAGAAATTTTCTATTGCTGATACTTTTATTGTTAGCGGCTTGCAATAACGAAACAGAATATGTATCAGATTCAAATCAATCGCCGGAGGTTGTTCAGATTGATGAAACCCCGGGCATCTTGTACGATATCCCTGTTGCGCGTTACACTATTGTGCAACACACATTTAAAAAGAACCAGGTGTTGTCAGAAATCCTGTATCCCAATCATATCAATTATCAAAGAATTCAGGAAGTAGCAGACCAGTCAAAAGAAATATACTCCGTACGCCGATTGCGTGCCGGTCATTCTTATACTTTGTTTCTTAATAATGATTCTATCAGCAGTTTGGCTTATATGGTTTATGAAATCGATAACGTGGATTTTCTTGTATTTGATTTTACGGATTCGGTGTTTGTTTATCGCGATAAAAAGCCGGTTACAATTGTCGAAAAAACCGCTTCGGGGGTTATTAATTCTTCGCTTTGGAAAACGATGAAAGACAATAACCTCGATCAGGAATTGATTCTTACCCTTGCTGATGTTTATGCCTGGACCATCGATTTTTATCACCTCCAAAAAGGCGATGCATTTAAAGTAATTTATACCGAACGGCGCGTAGAAGGAAAATTTGTGGGTATCGAACGGATTATTGCGGCTGAATTTACGCATCGAAAAACATCTTTGCGGGCGTATTTATTCGAGTCGGAAGGTATAGACGATTATTTTGATGATGAAGGCAAAAGTTTACGGAAAGCATTTTTAAGGTCCCCGGTAAAATTTTCGCGAATTTCATCGCGATATTCCAGAAAACGGTTCCATCCGGTACAAAAAAGATACAAGGCACACCTTGGAACCGATTATGCAGCAGCCACGGGAACCCCTATACTAGCTACTGGCGATGGGGTAGTAATTGCAGCTACTTATGCAAAATACAACGGGAATTATGTTAAAATAAGGCATAATGCCACTTATACAACACAATACCTGCACATGTCGAAGCGGAAAGTGAAATTAGGAGATAGGGTAAAACAAGGCGATGTGATAGGATATGTTGGTTCTACAGGCCTGGCAACCGGCCCGCATGTTTGCTACCGGTTCTGGAAAAACGGAAAACAAGTCAATCCATATCAACAGAAACTACCACCTTCGAAACCTGTAAAGGCCGAGAATATGGGTGCATTTATGGAAGTGAGGGATATTTTGTCGCAACGGCTTGATAAAATCCCAACCCAAAGCAATCAATTGGCAGCATTGGCTGTGGTTAAACCAAATTAGCAGAAAGGTTTCGTAACAGCATGATAATAGTGCTTAAATGTCCAAAAAACATCAATTATTAAGCGTTTAATCACCCAATAAATAAAAGGTGTTATTATCTTGTTTTCTTACAGTTTTTAACTCATCTATCGGGCAATTAGTCGTAATTTTGTATGAAATTTTTAACCCATGATTAAATCCATATTTATTTCATCTGCTGAGCCTTATTCAGGCAAGTCTCTTGTTACGTTAGGAGTTTTCGAGGCCATTCTTCGAAAAACCAAAAAAGTTGCTCTTTTTAAACCCATTATCCGCGATCGGGGAGCTAAAACAAAAGACAAAAATATCGAAATGATTCTCGATTTTAATAATCTTGAGCAATCCTATGAAGATTCATTTGTTTTTTATCGTCGCGAAGCACAGGAGCTTTTTGGCAGTGGAAAGCAAGACGAGTTTATAGAAAAGATTATTAATAAGTACAAAGCTCTCGAAGAAAAAAATGATTTTGTGGTTTGCGAGGGTTCCGATTATATCGGCGAAGGATCTTATTTTGAGTTCGATATTAATGCGTATATCGCGAAAAACCTGGGCTTACCTACCTTAATTATCGGTCAGGGTTTGGGGCGTTCAATAAATGAGATTTTAAATCCCATTCAAATGGCCATCGAGGCTTTTGAACATCAGGATACCAAGATAATTGGGGTTATTGTAAACCGTGTACAACCGAACAGAAGAAAAAAAATATTGAAAGCCCTGGAAGAGGGGTTGCCCGAAAATTCGGGGATTCATTCGGTCATTCCAACCGACGTTGTGTTGAGTAGTCCAACGGTACAGGAAGTAGCTGAACAATTAAATGCCAAAATCTTATACGGAAAAGATAAAACTGAAAACCTGGTAACTAATTTTCAATCGGTTGCAATGCGGTTGAACAATTATTTAAAACACCTTAAAAAAGGGAGCATGGCTATCACACCCGGCGATCGTATCGATGTTTTAATGGGAGCATTACAAGCCAATTTATCTTCTAATTTTCCACATATTTCGGGAATAGTTTTAACCGGTGGAATTGAACTTCCGGAGCATGTAAAAAAATTGTTGGCAGGCTTGCCCGATGTTTTGCCCGTATTGACTGTTAAAGAATTTACTTTCGAAACATCTATAAAGGCCAGCAATGTTGTTTCTACCATTACCAAAGACAGCACCAGAAAAATTAACCTGGCACTGACCTTGTTCGATAAATACATTGATTTGGATGCACTAGCGAAAAAAGTGATGAGTACATTGCCTTCCGGGATGACGCCAAAAATGTTTATTTATCACCTGCAAAAACTTGCGGCCCGCGAACGCAAAACCATCGTATTGCCCGAAGGAAATGACGACCGTGTGCTACGGGCAGTTGAAATTTTACAGAAAAAAGATGTGGTTGATATGATTTTGCTTGGAGACTTTGATCTAATTAAAAACCGAAGCCGGAATATTGGCCTGACCATTGATTTTGATAAAACCCCTGTAATTGACCCGGCAACTTCAAAAAATTATAAAAGATATGCGAAGAATTTTTATGAGTTGAGGAAAAATAAAGGGGTTAACATGGAAGTTGCTTGTGATACGATGAGGGATGTTTCTTATTTCGGAACAATGATGGTTTATAAAGGAGATGCAGATGGAATGGTTTCAGGCGCAGCGCATACCACGCAGCATACCATCCGTCCGGCTTTGCAGTTTATAAAAACCAAACCGGGAAGTAAAGTGGTTTCTTCTGTATTTTTTATGTGCCTTGATGATAGGGTTGTGGCTTACGGTGATTGTGCAATTAATCCTAATCCAACTGCCGAACAATTGGCTGAAATAGCCATCTCTTCAGCGGAAACAACCAAAAAGTTCGGAATAGAACCAAAAGTAGCTATGTTATCCTATTCTTCAGGCGATTCAGGAAAAGGGGAAGAAGTTGAAAAAGTCCGCAAAGCAACACATATTGTAAAGGAAGAATTTCCTGATCTTATGATAGAGGGACCTATACAATACGATGCTGCTGTTGATATGGGAGTTGGGAAAAAGAAATTGCCCAATTCCGAAGTTGCCGGACAAGCGAGCGTGCTGATTTTTCCGGATTTGAATACCGGAAACAATACTTATAAAGCTGTTCAGCGTGAAACCGGGGCAATTGCAATCGGGCCGGTTTTACAGGGATTAAACAAACCAGTGAATGATTTGAGCAGGGGATGCCTGGTTGAGGATATTGTAAATACAATAATTATTACGGCAATTCAAGCACAAGAAGTTTAACACATGGATACTTTAGTAATTAATACGGGAAGTTCGTCTATTAAATACCAGTTCATAAATATGCCTTCGGGAAAGGTTTTATGCAGTGGGCTGGTTGAACGGATCAGTGAGGAAACAGGCACGATTACCCATCGGAAACACAGTAATGGAGATCGCTCCGAGGTTGTTTTCGAAGAGCAAATCCCAAATCATGAAGTTGGGATGAAAAGGGTTGCAACACTTTTGACCAGCAACGAATATGGCGTTATATCGGATACTTCAGATGTTAAATTGGTTGGGCACCGGGTGGTTTTGGGCGGCGAAAAATTTAGAAAAACCGCCATTATTACACCTGAAGCGAAAGAATCTATTGATAAGCTATCGATTATTGCCCCGTTGCATAACCCGCCCAATTTAACCGGTATTCATGTAGCTGAGCAAATTTTTCCGGGAGCTGTTCAGGTTGGTGTATTTGACACTTCGTTTCACCATACTATTCCCGATTATGCCTTTCGCTATGCTATTCCTGAATATTTTTATACCGAACATGGAATACGCGCTTATGGTTATCATGGCACATCGCATCAGTATGTAACAAATAGGGCTGCAAAAATGCTGAATAAACCCGTTGAAGATGTAAATCTGATTACCATTCACTTGGGAAATGGGGCAAGCATTGCCGCCATTAAAAATGGGAAGAGCATTGATACAAGCCTTGGTATGACTCCAATTTCTGGGCTGGTGATGGGAACAAGGGTTGGTGATATCGACCCCGGAGTGTTAATTTATATGGAAGAATCGTTGGGTTTAAGCACCAGGGAAATAAAAAAGATCCTAAATAAAGAGAGCGGTTTAAGGGGACTTACCGGGAAAAATGACATGAGGTTTATTGAAAAGGAATATGCAAAAAGCAATCCTCATGCAGTATTGGCACTGAACGTTTCGGCTTACCGGATTAAAAAGTATATAGGTGCCTACATCGCTGTAATTGGAAAGGTTGATGCGATTATTTTTACAGCCGGAATAGGGGAGAACAGCATCCTGATGAGAAAGTTGGTGACTGAAGGATTATCACACCTTGGCATCGATATAGATACGGGTTTAAATACTGAAAAAAGCAAAGATGAACGGGATATTTCTTTAGGTGATGCTAAAATAAAAACCTTTGTAATTCCTACCAATGAAGAGTTTGAAATTGCCCGTCAGGCTTATGTGGTTTATAAAGAGGAAGTGGTAAAATAGGTAGGTCGGTTCAAAATATTATTTTTGCGCGCTATGTCAACAATCAGACAACAAAAAGTAGAGAGCCTTTTAAAGAAAGAGCTGGCAGTGATTTTTCAAAAAGAGAGCCGGAATTTATTTGGGGGTGCTTTTATTACGGTAACAATAATCCGAATCTCGCCCGATTTGGGCTATGCCAAAGTATATCTTAGCTTTTTTGGGGCTGCGGACAAGGAAAAGTTGTTTAAAAAAGTGAATTCATATACTTCAAAAATAAGATGGTATTTAGGTTTGCAGGTAGGAAAACAATTGCGCATTGTCCCTGAACTTCACTTTTTTGAAGATGATTCACTGGATTACGCAAAAAAAATTGATGACCTTTTAAAAGAATAAACCATGCAGTATGATCCGATAAAACGTTCATTAGGAGGCGTTTTTAACCAATCCGTGTTTAGCCGAAAACTATTTTACCGACTGCTTGATTTGCTGTTGCTTAGGGCATGGCATGTGCATAGCGAAGTAAAAAAATGGGCAAAATCAGCTCCTGACAATAGCGAAGTTTTAGATGCAGGTGCTGGTTTCGGACAATACACGTATTACATGTCGAGAAAGCATCCCAATTGGAAAATATTAGCCGTTGATGTAAAAGATGAGCAAGTTGCAGACTGCAATCAATTTTTCGAAAAACTTAAAAATCCGAATGTAAATTTTATAGTTGGCGACCTTACCCGATATAAAAAAGAGAATACTTACGACTTAGTTGTTTGTGTTGATGTGATGGAGCATATTGAAGAGGATGTAAAAGTATTTGCCAATTACTATGCATCGATGAAAGAAGGGGCAATGCTTCTGATATCAACCCCTTCAGACCAGGGTGGAAGCGATGTGCATGAGCATGAGCACGAATCCTTTATAGATGAGCATGTCCGCGATGGATACAATATTGGAGAAATCCAGAATAAATTGAAATCTGTTGGGTTTACAAAAACCGAAGCAAAATTCGCCTATGGACCACCGGGTAAAATTTCATGGAAACTTTCGATGAAATACCCGATGACCATGTTGAATTATTCTAAAATATTCTTTGTTTTACTTCCGTTTTATTATCTGATTACCTATCCGATTTGTTATGTGCTTAACTATATTGACACTACTTCAACTCATAAAACCGGAACAGGGCTAATCGTAAAAGCCTGGAAATAAGCAGTGTAATCGAATATTATTTACATTAAAACTTCTTTATCAGAATTGTCCTACAATAATTTTGGGTTGTCCTTAAACCAAAATGTTTGATTGGCGTATCATCTATGGAAGAAATCGTAATTCGGTTTTTTAATAATACACTAAAAATATAGATAGATGAATCTACGTAAATTAAGTTCAGCAGTAGTTTTGATGGTTTTACTTTCGGTAGTCGCAATAATTAATACGAACGCCCAGAGCGAACCTGCACCGTATTATTTTGTGACAATGAATCGCGATACGGCTTTTTGCATGTCGCTCGATTATGGTACTGATACCAAAGGATATTTAAACCGCCTGACTTATATAAAAACGAGTGGGGACGAATATGATGTTAAAGGGAAAAACAAAGTGCCAAATATCGTCACATTTTATATGGAGGGTATAGCTTACGATAAAATCCCTTATGATCTGGATTTTGAAACCGGAGAGTATATTTATTCAGAAAGAAAGGTAGATGGAAATATAAAGGTTTACCTCGATGATAAAATACCCGGCCTGTCACCGGTTTATCGTTTTTATGTAAGGCTGGAGGATGGTTCTTACCTTAAAGCAAATAGCAAATCCAATATGAGAAAGTACATTAAGCCCGCTTTATTGGAATGTGAGGATTTTCGCGATGCTTACGCAGGAGAATATAGCGATGAAGAGCAGGACTTTTTAAATATGGTTAGTTTTTACAATTTCTTAATCGAATAATTTCAGCCCCGTAATTTCTTTTTTAACTTTATCAAATGAATACTGATGATTTAAAAATCAGGTTGATTTTGATATTGTTTTTGGGAATTATAAGTTTTCCCGTGTTGGCGCAAAAAGAGGCTCCACAGTTCTATTTTATCAACCTCCAAAAAGATACTATTTTCTGCAAATCCCTTTCTTACGGGACCAATACCAAAAGATATCTGGATAGACTCGAGTACGTAACCATTGACGACATACCATACGAAATTAAAGGAAAGAAAAATGTCCCACATATTTTAACCTTTTATATCAATGGTAAAACCCTGGATAAAATCCCCTATAGGCTAGGCAGTAAAAGCAAACTTTATGTTTATTCTGAACGGTTAACCGATGGTGAAATAATCGTATATATTAACCATCAAATTCCAGATGTATCAGTAGTTTACCGGTTTTACGTTCGTTTTGAGGATGGAGAGATGTACAGAGTTGATAAACGCTCTGATTTCGAAGAGCACATCAAACCGCGAATGCTTAGTTGTGAAAAATTCGTAAACACCCTGACCTGGGAAATCAGCGATGAGGAAGAAAAATTTCTGAATTCGGTAAGGTTGTATAATTCGTTGTGCGATTAATCTTTTTTATTTTATTGAGCTTTTAAAATTTCCATGAAAAATCAATTTTTAAAAAAATGGCTAAGTAAAATTTTGCTTTTACTAATGCTGATTGTCCTTTACCTGGCATCAAGTTTATCATCGGTCCTGTTTTTCGGAAATGATGAATCAGCCATAAAAGTTACGAATACAGGGCATAGGGGAGCAGCCGGATTGGCTCCTGAAAACACCCTGATTGCCATACGGAAAGGGATTTCGTTAGGTGTCGACCGGGTTGAAATTGACCTGCAACAAACTTCAGATGGCGTAGTGGTTGTGATGCATGATGAAACGGTAAACCGTACAACAAAAGGAGAAGGATTGGTAAAGGAAATGACCTTTGTAGAAATTAAAAAACTGGATGCCGGTAGTTGTTTCAGTCCGGAATTTAAAGGAGAAAAAATCCCCTCGCTCGAAGAGGTATTACAAACAGTAAAAGGCCAATGCGATTTGGTGATTGAAATCAAAAAAGGGAATGACTACTACCCTTATATAATTGAACATACACTTGCTTTAATAAAAAAGTACGAAGCCACCGAATGGTGCATTATCCACTCGTTTAATTTAAACGCGTTGATTGAGGTACACCGCCAAATGCCCGAATTGCGTATGCACCGATTGTTTGTGGCTAAATTCAGGGGTTTGCCACTAATCTATGATGGCTCTTTCGGGGTTTTAGAGATAGAAAAATATCCCTATATCGAAGAATACAGCATTATGTTTCCCTTTGCAAACAAAGGTATTATCGATCAATTGCATGAGCAAGGTAAAAAAGTAAATGTGTGGACGGTGGACGATAAAAAACAAATTAATCGGCTGATTAATTTGGGCGTGGATGGCATTATTACCGATAGGCCGGATTTGATGAGTGAATGATTTTCTTATATCAAAATGGGGCTAAAGCCCCTATAATCTAAATAATGTGCTGATCCGTTGCTTAAAAGCAACGGGAATATAATTATGTACTGTAAAATAGATGTTAGCTTTAGTGCAATTGCCGTCAGCTTCAGCTGACGGACAGAAAGCATACCCCTGAAGAACCCGGCTTTAGCCGCATCTCATACTAATTCACAATCAACTTTCTTGTTTCTTTTTTATTCCCAATTTGCAATGAATAATAATAAACCCCGGGGTCAAAAGTATTTTTGTCAATAGGCAATCGAACGATGTGTTTGCCATAATCGTATCGAACATTTACAACAGGATGCGACAATTCCCTACCCATTGCATCGTAAATGATAATGGTAACATAGGCACTTTCATGCAATTTAAATGAAACAAATGTTTCGTCGGTTGCTGGATTCGGATAATTCTGGAATAATTCAAAAGCCGGTTCTGCTATTTGATCTTCAATGTCTGTTGTTGTATCAAAATTAATAATGGCGGTCCACATACTCAGACTTCCGTTATGAAGGCGTATCCATACCGGACGGACCATGCCATTGGTGACAGACAAGTTGGTGTAATCGCCAAAAAACACGCCCGAATTAGGAATAAATGGACTCTCACTTATTTTAAAATTATTAAAAGTTTCGCCACCGTCATCCGAAATCGCCATATAAACATCGGTAGAATTATCATCGTGTTCCCTTCGGTCGTAAAAGACGAAATATAAAATCCCTGTTGATTGATCCACTGCCATCCATGTAAAAAATTGCTGTTTCCCCGGATCGTCATCATTTACCCTTATCGCGGTTTCCCAGGTGTCGCCACCATCGGTCGATTTTGCCATCCAGATATCGGTATCATCAGCACCGTTTCGTTGGTCGCTCCAATTTACGTAAATAGTACCGTGGTTGGGGCCATCGCTTAAATCACATACGGTAATGGGTAAGCCATTTGACCGGTTGATTCCCGGTATTCCATAGGCCCAACCTGTAGGCATGGGGTCGATAAAAATCTCTTCATCCAACCACGTTTCCCCTTGGTCGAGTGAGCGATTAAACGTAATTCCGGAAGGTCCGGCCCAGGCGACATAAATCTCACCATTCGGGCCAACTGCCGGTACAGCACCTTCGGTGGTGTTGTCGCTGTCGATACAATCTCCAGCCACTTTGTTAATCCGTTTGGCGTCGCTCCAGGTATCGCCATCATCAACTGATTTTGAAAAAAGGATAACCGAACTGTCCAGGGGATTTCCGCTTCCATATTGATCGAACTGGGTCCAGGTTACATAAATGCTATTGGTTTCCTGGTCAACAATTCCCCATTCCTTATCCTGGGCTTTTGTCCCATTTAAACCCATATAAGATCCATCTGACCATGTACTGCCGTTATCGGTTGTTTTTTGGCATACGATACGGTCGATCCAATTGCCACTTGGTGGGTTTGAAAGGTGGAAAAAATAAAAATTGCTTGCGGTATCTACGATTAATACAGGGTCGCCCCATACGCCATAGGTAGAACTCATTTGATTTTGTGTCCAGGTAAGGCCGCTGTCGAGACTAACGTAATAACTCCTGAGATTCGAGCCGGCAATAATAACGTTGGGTTGTTTCGGATCAATGACGATTGACGGTTCGTTTGGGTTTACCTGGTTGGTAATCATAACATTTTGGTACTGCGCCAAAAGTTGAAAGGGCAACAATAGAATAAATAGGGTATAAATATTTTTCATAATAGGTGATTTTTGAAAGCTTAAAAGTAAAGCTATCAATTTGTGATAAAAGTACGCTCAGTTAAGTGCTTAAAAAAGGACAATAATCACATTTCAGATATTGTTCAATTAAGGATATTCTCGAAATGGGAAACAGTAACTTTATTAAAGGTAGCAAACTCAACGGGCTCACGGTCAGCAATGGCATCGGGAACATGATCCACCAATTTGCCCCATTGATCAGTATTTAGTGATAAAATAAAATTTGAGAACTGTTCCGATTCTTTATTTGCACCTGTGTATTTGTGATACATTTTTGCGATGCTCTGCAACATAGGAAGGTATGGCTGAATATCGGTTGTAGTAGATTCAGCCTCGCTGTCAATCCAGGCAATTCCGACTTTCGCAATGCTATCTTTTTGGAGTATTTCCGCTTTTAAAAGCAATTCAATATCAAAAGCGAATTTGGGTTCAATCATGTCGTTGATTATTGCCTTTATTGTTTCGCGTTTAAATGCTTTAAACCCACATTGGGTATCTACCAGGTAATTTAATTCGGGCAGCATCCGTTTCCAAAGGTAGATAAACAATTTTCCGCGGGTATTCCGAACGCCTTTTTTAATCACCACCGAATTGCTTTCACGCCGCGATCCAATGGCAACAGTTTTGTCTTTTGAATGCAGGGGTTGCAATAGTAATCCCGTTTGCCCCAGGTGAGTAGATAAGTCGGCATCGGTATAGACAATTACATGTTTGTAGTTACAAGGTTTTTGAGCTGCGAACCACATTCCATATTCAATAGAACCACCTTTTTGGCTGTCGTTGGTGCTTTTTAGGGATTTAGCCATTGGAAGTTTATTTTCGATGGCATTAGCCAGAAACAACACCTCAACATTTTCTTTCACCTTATTCTTTCGCAATATACCTTCCGCGATTAACCCGCTTTGTTCGGGGCAACCATCATCAACCGGCAACAATTCCCAATCGATATTCGGGTTATCCCCGAAAAGCCATTCTAACTGTTGGAGTTTAACCATTAAAAAATTTTCTCCATTCGGATGTTCGCCTGGCGGTAAAATGCGGTTGTTTTCTTTGTACATGGCAAAGGTTACCGAAACGCGCAAAGGATTATCAATCCCTTTTACAAAAGCCTTCGACCGGGCAAGCTTAATCGCCAGGTTCAGCGCCATATCCGAGGTATTACTATCGATTAATTGTTTATCGAAAGCGGCTAATTCATCCAAATTCGGATAATCCTTCAATATTTCAAGGGCGGCGATTTCCACATTTTTAAGGTCAGTTTCGCTTGAAATGCTGAAGTTTTCGGGTAATAATTTCAGGTATTTATTGCTGTTGTATTTCACTTCATGTTTTTAGGAAGTGCTAAAATAAACAAAGAAACAATTCCTTTTGAATATTGTTATTTAAAGGAAGATTAAGGTAAATAAAATAGGTATTTTTGAATTCTATACCAATTGAATGGAGACCCTTATTTTAATAGGCAGCATAATCGGGATACTCAACAGTTTTATCCTTATTGCTTATGCTTTAATAAGCAAAAAGGGCAATCGCAAAGCCAACATTATTTTTGCGTTGTTTATTTTTATGCTGACCTTAAGGATATCAAAATCCATATTACTTACATTTTCCGATGGACTTCACGATATACTTTTAACCCTCGGTCTTTCCGGGTTTATGGCAATTGGCCCAGTCTATATGTTTTATACCGAAGCCATATTAAACCCTAAATACCGGTTTAAGTGGAAACAGTTGTTGCATTTGCTTCCTGCTATTGTATTTACTTTTATGTGGGTGTTTTTGGATTATATTCGAAACGACAGAGCGGTTTGGCAAGTTTTTTACCGGGCGATTTTATTGCAATATATGATTTACATTACTGCTGCGATTTACAAAACCTGGAGCAGCCCCATTGATAATCCCAATATAAAAAGGCAATTGAATATTATTAGTATTTTTTTGCTTGCCATTTGGTTTGCGTATATGCTAAACGAAGTAGCCGGTTTCCCCTACATTTCGGGAGCGATACTGTACAGTGTATTGATTTATTTTTCGCTGATAATTATTCTGAATAAGGGTTATATCATCAACCTTTCGAATCCGAAATACAAAAATACCGGGTTGGATGAAGCTGAAAACCAACGAATTTTATCAGCTTTAAATGCCTTAATGGAACAGGAAAAGGTTTATAAAGATAACCTGATTTCGCTCGAGAAACTCAGCAAATTATTGAATACAAACAAACACGCACTTTCCCAGGTTATTAATGAAAACACGCATCAAACATTTTTTGAATTAATCAGCCATTATCGCATCCGGGAAGCAACACAGATTTTATCAGCATCAGAAAATTCTAAAGTCTCTGATGTTGCGTTTGATGTAGGTTATAATTCGCTTTCTGCTTTTAATGCTGCGTTTAAAAAATATACCGGATTAACCCCAAAACAATACAGAAGTGAAAAGGTCAACCCGTAATACTATTTCGGTATTGCTTATTGCAATTCCATTTTACTTTACCGCTATTCTGGAAAAATCAGTGGGGTCGCCGGATATTTCTGTAAACGGAATATTTGGGCTGTATATGCTTTATACTTTCATTGGGCTTTTGGTTATTTTCTTCATCAATAAATACCTGTTGAAAAACACGCTAAACGTATTTGCATTGCAAAAGGGCTCGGTGTTACTTGATGTTTCAATAGCATTTTTATTGCTGATTTTCATTTATTTTATAAATAGTATTGGAAACATTACTTACGGGCGATGGTTTTTTGTGGAGATTGACCGCACACAAATGATGAGATCATTGAACGAAATGTTTTCAAATCCCACATACACTATTTTTTTATTGGGTCCTTTTATTTGGATGACCGAAGGATTTTTAGCTTTTTCACGCGCGTTTATTTTAAATAATCTTTGGGAAATTAATCAAAGTAAAACCTGGGTATGGATTTCTATTATTTTAGTTGCGTTGCTCGGTGCTTTTATTCAATTAAACAATGGACTTCCTGCCATGATTAATTGGTTCATTATTTTATTGGCTTCTGGTTTTATCTATTATAAATACAGAAGGATTTATCCCTTATTAATTGCGGGTATTCTAATGCAGACCATCGAGCTTGTCAGCTATTGGGTGTACGTTTATTAAGTGCTTGCCAGATAACTCCAATCTCATCGCCTGCCTGCCGGTCAGGCAGGTTGTGCTCATCTTAATATCCAGTCATTTAAAAGTAAACTCCTGAACATTAAGACTTCGCACGCCTCGACCTTGCCGTTTTCTGACTAAGCACTTCAAGGGATATAATTTTATACAGAATTATTGAGATAAAATTCTACCTGCATGGCCAGTAATCTTAATCTTGATACTTTTATAGTAGCCTCTTAAAACAGTGCGGTTTTAAAAGAAAAGTTAAATAACTGCAGAATAACTGATTACAATTTTTCTATTTACTTCCCGATAAGTTAGTCAGTTTTTTTTACCGCTTGATTGTAATCTTGTAGTGTGATTTTAAATCAGTTTAAAATGAAACAGTTTAAAACAATACTCGCCCTCACCATCATGGTTTTAATCCCATTCGGAATGATGATATGGTTCAGAAATCACCAATCTTCGGGTTTTGCAACCATCGAATTAATTGCTTACCCCTTACTTTTTGGAGGCGGAAGTATTATTGTGTTGTACTTTCTGAAAAAGTATTTTTTAAAAGAACCCCTGTCTGATTTTAATTCGGGGAAAGGGAATTGGAAAACAGATATCCTATGGGGATTTGCATTAGTAGCTGTTTATTTTATCCTTTTTTATGTTGAACGATTAACCCTGATAAATTACCTGAAATTTAATTCGAATCAAGAATTGTTGGGATTAATGCTCGATATGCGAGAACACCCCTGGCTACTGGTACTTTGGTTTGGTCCGGTATTGTGGATTGGCATTGCACTCTACGAAGAATTAATCAGGGTTTTTATTCTTACAAGTTTGTGGAAGCTTTCTAGAAATATTTGGTGGACAGTTTCGGTAATTATTATCGCCTCAGCGATTGTTGGACTGGCACATTGGAGCCAGGGCTCGTATGGCATGGTTACCATCGGAATTAAGAGCATGGTTACCGGTTTTTTCTTTTATAAATACAAAAGATTGTTGCCCCTCGTAATCGCACATGTTTTGTATGATGGTATCCAGGTGGCATTATTATTAATCACTTATCCACATTAAAATTAAATGACATGACAAATCAGATAAAAAAATTATTGACAGCTTTGGTTTTAATTATTTTAGGATGTAATAAAAGCCCGGCGCCAACGGATTACCTCCAATTTGCAGAAGTCAAATACAATAAAGAGCATTCGCTGGATGAATTTGCCGCTGATATCCAGCAACATTATTTGTTGCCGGGTATGGCTGTTGCTAAAATCAACAATACTTCGATAAAAGATGTAGCAATAAAAGGGTGGAACAAAATAAAAAATGGAACATCTTTAAATAACACGAGTAAATTTAATATCGGCTCTTGCGGAAAATCATTTACGGCATTATTGGTGGCTACTTTTGTTGAAGAAGGTAGATTGTCGTGGGAAACAAAAATTTCGGATGTTTTAACCGATATGCAAATACATGAAGGTTTTAAAAATATTACCATTCGGCAGTTGTTATCGCATACTGCCGGGATTCGGCATTTTTGGTCTGATGAAGACGTTTTTGAAGTTGCAGAAGCAATCCCGGGACTTAATGGTTCGGCGGTTGAAAAGCGATGTGTTTTTACAGAATGGAATTTAAGTCAAAAACCATATTTCGAGCCGGGGGTTTATCAATACTCCAATGCCGGGTATGTAGTTGTCGCAACGATGCTTGAAAAATTGTCGGGAAAATCATTCGAGGAATTGATAAGAGCCAGAATTTTCAACCCATTAAATTTATCAAGTGCTGAGTTTGGTTATCCTTTTATAAATAATGATGAACAACCCCATCGGCACATGCGTCGTTATATTGGCGGAATGGGAATAACGCTGGATCCTGAATTAAGGCTTATTGATGAACTATTTAATCCGGCCGGAAACATCTCATTAACCATTGAAGATTTTGCGAAATATATCATCTTTTATATCAAGGCATTAAAAGGGGAAGAAACCCTGATTGATTACCATTTGGTTCAGGAGTTGTTTAAACCGGTGGTCGATACAGAGAAAGGAAATCAGGTGGGTATGGGCTGGCAAATTATTTATATCGATGGCGTTAAAACATACGGGCATACGGGCTCTGACGGTACAAGCCGAAGTGTAATGACCATTGATCCGCAAACCTGGAATGCAGTTGTGTTTGCCACCAATATTGGGGACACGCAGGCGGAGATTGCGTTGATTAATGTAGTGATTGAGTTATTGGAGTTGGGGAATGCTGTGTGAGTGGATAGACGAACGGTTTGTAATCCTTATCATTTCGTTTTGGTGTACCACGCCAAATAATCAATTGCGATTTTGAACACAAATGGTGATATAATACAATCCCGGTTTTGAATAATCAGATTCTTTTAACCGTATCGAAAACCATTTTTGATAGGGTATTTAAGTTTTTTTTAAAAAGGTTTATTTATCGATATTTTTACCCATCGTTCCTTTTAAACGCTTCCATAAACCTTCCCGTTCTTTGATGGATTCAAAGCTTTCGACCTTTGCTTTTTGCGGATCAATAATCGGAGAAATGGTATCGATTTCCTGTAAAATATCAAAAACAACAGGAACATAATTCAATTTGCCTTCTAATTCACTGTCAATAAAATGCTCAAGCATTGCTGTTTGAAAAGGGTCGGTTGCAACAGCAATTCGGTTAAAACCTAATTTTATTGCAAGATGATAACTGTAGTACACATTTTCGGTGCTGTGTTCGGCATTGGTTTCGGTAAATATATTTGAAGAATCTACCCCCAGTGCCTCCCCGTAAAGCGCCATAATTTCGGCTTCTATAAAAGGGGAATACACTGCAGAACCTGAATAAATCACGTTTTTGGCAATCCCTTTGTTGTACAAAAAGGCAGCCCATACTACCCGCATTCGCATTACGTCCTCCCATTGTTCACCGTGGAAGGGAAAGCCCGGAACTATAATGGCATCGTAAGGCTTGGAAGACAGGGCTTTTTCATACCTGTTTACACTTTTAACCTTTGTTAAATAATAAACATATCCCAAAAACAAAAGCCCGGTAACAATAAAGAACAAGAGAGTTCGCCAGATATATTTCTTTTTGATCGTCAATATTTCTTAATCCATTCATAAACAGGGTCTATTCCTTGCTTAAAATCTATAAAATTTGTTTCTATTTCTATATCTGGCATAATCGTATTATTATCGTTTTCCGACATTTTAAAATACTTTATCGAATAAGATACTTGTATTTTTGAATTGGGTAATTCAAAATATTCTACATCACCATAATGATTAGGTTTTCCACTTGTTTGTTCCCCTACAATTAATGCATTGGTGTATTTTTTAAAATTTAGCGTATTCATAATTGCTGATGAGAATGTTGCTCGACCTATTACGACAAATAATTTACCCTCTTGATTAATGCATTTGAACTTTGAGAGTTTCTTAATAAATACCGTTCCCTGGTATGAGCTTCCTCCTGGGTTCAATCGCATATCGAAAATAAGTTTTTCAACATCTTTTTTCTTGAGTGTTTTGAAAACCGTTTTCTTAAAATCATCAAAGGATATTATTTCTGTTGCTCCTTCTTTTTTGTCTGGATTAATTACTTCTGATTTTGGGGAACACTGGTTATATTTTATATAATAAATCTTGTCTTTTTCGAAATATGTTTCGGAAAATGCTACATTTCGATTATTCCAACAATGTGCTATTGAATCTGATTTGTATCGGATTATTTTGTCTCTTGTAGTTGGAGCGATTTTTTTCTTTACTATTTCGCCATTCGGAAACTCAGCTTCAATTTCATAAATGCCATTATTATCAAAGTCAAAGTGTTTTAATAATTGAGCGTACGGAACAAGATTTGGTGTTTCGTTCTTAACTATAGCCATATTATCTACTGTAATTAAAGTACTTAAGCTATCAATTATAGTGGCAATTGGAGATTCATTAATCCGGATGATTTTGGCCCCTAATAAATCAATGTTTTCTTCACTTGATTTAATAATATATATACCATCTCTAAACCAATATAAACCTATGGGTAATATTTCATCTTTTTTAATAAAATAATGCCCTCTTATGCTGGTATGTGAATCGCCAAAACCTGCAATTAATTGTTGTAACTTTATTGTAATACTAAAATCATTTAAACTGTCTAATTGTGATATTATCTGATTAAGTCCGATATCAAAGTCATTTTCACTTTTTTTGAAATAGAAATTTTTATGATTTTTTGGTAATTCTACCCTAAGGAATTCAATGTCTTCTTTCCACATAATTTGTTCTGGTTTTTCTTGTGAAAAACCAGTAGTAAAAATGAAGAATAACAGAAATAGAAGTATTTTTTTAAATGTTTTAATCGTTAGTTGGTTATGTTTCGTGTATGGCGTCATCAATAGTCAGAACTTTAGAAAATTCAGCGTATGATTTGATTCTTTTGTAATTTGGAATTATTGCTTTTCGGCAATTTAATTATTTTGTCAATTGTGCCCATCCTTCGAAGCGAATTATTTGTTATTTTAAATTCCGGTGAATTAAACATATAATTTGTGTTACCGGTTAAATTTATCCATATCCCATTTTGCAGGATTGTTTTTAATGTATTTTGTTATCCGAACATAATCATCGTTGTTGCGGACAATCCAATCCCAATAACGCAATTGCCATAATCGTTTATTGAATCGCCGCCATTTTTTGGTTTTTACCCCACGGATGTATTCGTTGGTTGTCATTGTTTTAAACCATCCCACCATATCGAATAATGTGGCATCGTATTTTTTGTTTTGTGGTCCGTATGGGGCACCGCGGCGGGTTTTTTCGTTGGACCGATCATTATCGCCATTATCACCATCGTTTGGACGCCCACGGAGGGACGTCCCTCCGTGGGCGTCCAATCCGTGGGCGTCCAATCCGTGGGCGTCCAATCCGTGGGCGTCCAATCCGTGGGCATCGAATCCGTGGACGTCCATATCCATTCCACGAACGTCCATCCCCCCATTATCCAAAATTTCAATTATAAAATGAAAATGATTGGGCATCACCACGTGTGAATGGCATTTCGTATTTGGGTATTTGTTTTCCAATTCGAAATACCATTTTTCAATCATTTTGCCGACATCGTTTAAAATCATTTTTTTATCGGTGATTTTTCCGAATAAACAATCGCGATTTTGAACACAAATGGTGATAAAATACCATCCCGGTTGAGAATAATCATATCCTTTTGCCCGTATCGATATCCGATTATGTTTTGCGGGATCGTAAGCCATGACGGATAATTAAATTATTTTTTCGTGGAATTATCTTTGATAAGATCATTTAATTCATCGATTTTTTTATTTATTCGTTCATTAAATTTATATCCTTGTGATCCCCAATAAGCATTAATCCTTACAAATGGTTTATTATCGATTGTTTCTGTTCTAAAATTTGATTTACCTGGGGGAATCATTTTTTTTTCGAGGTTGGTTATTTCCACATATGCGGCAATGTATTCATAAAAAATTGTTAATGGAGCCACACCGTAATCCAGCCATACTTTGCGACCCTTTATAAAAACCTCGAGATATCCAAATTCATTCAATTTGCCATCGTATTTTTCTTTGGCCTGCTCGTATATTCTGGCTCTTCGGTTAACAGCGAAAATTTCAAAGGATAAAAAACGTATGGAACCGATGAGCCAACCAATGCCGATAAACAATAAAACAACAAACATCTTGTTTCCGCCATCGTTTGTATAAGCCAGTAAGGCTCCAAAAAGTGAACCGGCTAACATCCAAACAGCTATTTTATATAAATATTTTAACATATCGAAAATGAATAAACTTCTGGTTCTGTTCCCAAATTTAGCGATAAAAACAAAAATGCCAGATCAAAATTGATGACCTGACATTTTTAAAAGGATATTATTCTTCGTTATTGGGCGTTTTCAGCCAAACATTATTTACCAGACAATTACTTTCGTCAATAAGGTATTATCTTCCGAAATAACCTTAATAAAGTAAGTCCCCGACTGACACCTTGTTAAATCAATGGTAATTCCCGCACCTATTTTATTGGCTTCGAACGATTGATTAAACAGGACTTTCCCATTTAAATCATACATCAAAACTTTGTAAACCCGACCGGATGTATTTATTAATTTAAGGTTTATTTTTCCTTTTGCAGGATTTGGAAAAACCAATAGGTTGGCATTCGGATTCTCTATCTCATTAATCCCTACCAATACATCGGTTTCCGTATCGTAGTCGTCAGGAGTCTCTTCTATCCAACTTACATGGTCTGTAACGATGCTATAAAATTTATAATTATATCCGACCTCGGCGGTAAATTCTGCTGAAGTTTCTGTTGCATCAACAATCCAGGGCATCAATAAGGTATCATTTATCATCACCCATACCGAATACTCATTAATTCCCGAGCCTACGTCACTTCCTGTCCACGAAACAGTAAAGGTTAATTCATCCATATTTGGATTTAAATCATTTACATGACTCTCCGGCACGTCGATATCTAACACATTTAGGTATTCGTTGGTCAGGATGGGTTCATTGGCATCAAAATAGATAACCGCTTTATTTTTAATTTCGGTATTTGTCGTTAAGTCCTGCTGTAAACCAACATGGTAATTTACAAAACCTTCCCCTTCGGGAGATGTGATATTAGGTGGGAGGAAACCAATTAATGGATCTTCTTCGGGTAACATGGTAATTGGATTTAACGAATAGAATTCCCAGGTGATTATACCGCTTTCTATATCAACATTTCCGGAAGCCCTTAAAATAATTGGAATATCAGGGCTCAGGTCAATATCGACCGAAAACGATTTTAAATGATTGCCCGAAAGTGAAATAAAATTATCTCCAAAACCAAACGAACCAAAACCAAACGACTCCAAATCAAATTTTGTAAGATCTAAGGTGTCAGATACAAGCGCGTAGTGTACCGGTGCTGTTGCATCGTCTTTGTTTTCAAAAAATATTTGATAGGGGATGGTGTTGTTCAGTTTTATATAATTATTGTCGCCATATCCGTCAGGACCTACAATTTGGTTAGGGTCGAAGGACCCAACAGCTCCAATCCCTCTTTTTCCTTTCGATTTTTTAAGCCATGCATCGCGGCAAGCTTTATCTGCCTGATAGGCATCGTACATTGAAGCACCCAAGCTCAAAACAGCTCTGGTTACTTTAAATGCTTTAAACATAGGGATATCTCCGGCGCAACCTATCACCAATGAGCTGATGCTCCATGCTGCACTTCCCCACGTGGGGACTTTGTTTTCTTCCGATTTTGGTTTGTAATCCCAGGGATTCCAAAATGTTGTAACAGCAGCATTGATACATCCGATGGGTAAGGCTATTCCTGCCATATCAACCAATCCTTCAGTAATCACCTTAGCCATCGACAAACCAATACACGCTTTTGCATCAGCATTCATATCTGAAAATGGAACATCCCCGTCTAACCCCATTGCATCTTTTAATCCGCCATCTTCGGTTAGACCTGAAAAATACGGGTCGCTTACCCACGATTCAATTTCTAAATCGCCTGATGTTCTAATGCGGATATGTACGCTTTGACTACTGTTTGGCGCAATGGACGGAATATAAAACGGATAAACGCGCCCATCAATTCCGGGACCGAAGTAATCTTCAGCTATAAAAAATAGTGCAATGGAATCTTCAACATCCGTAATATCGTATTCTTCATTGGCTGCGGGTACGTCGATATCAACATCCATAAAAACGATGTCAAATCCCGGGTCATCGGTAAACACTAGCCACAGCGGAACTCCTAATGCTTCAACGTTTCCGTTATTGCCATATTCAATGGTATAGGTTGACCAGGTGTTATACAATATAAGACCACGTCCGAGTACATGCACCCAGGGGTCTGCAAATTCGCCTTGTTCAATATTAAATGCGCCGGTCAGGGTTAGTTCCGCTGCATTTTGCTGAACAATTACATCCCAGTCACCTATTGTCTTATCGTTTAAATTAAAGTAACCGGCTACAATTCCTTCTTCCGGAGCGCTAATTTGCTCACCTAGAATATCTTCTTCACCGTCTTTTCTAAGAAGGATGCTTGTGTTTTCCAGTGTAAATCCGCCACCATAGACATTGATAGCGGTATAACCTAAGTTTCCTGCTGCCGTAGGTTCAATCCTGTTTAGCCCTTCTATGGTAACATGTCCGGTAGCTGATGTAGCGCTGTTTTCATTTTTCGAAGTTAACGAGATATGATATTCGCCAGGGGTATCATAAACATGTGTTGGAAAACCTTCTTCAGAAGTGATTCCGTCACCAAAATCCCAAAAATAAGTATCGGCATTTTCTGATGAGTTTGTGAACACCACCTCGTTAAGCGATTGGTACGAACTAAACTGCGT
>Ga0164313_10000657_pt1 | contig 28607 bp, 20 predicted proteins | sample GuaBasSedimGuay4_FD_113735 | JGI IMG/M metagenome (GOLD analysis project Ga0164313, IMG submission 113735) | Subseafloor sediment microbial communities from Guaymas Basin, Gulf of California, Mexico - Guay4, Core 4569-4, 0-3 cm | ecosystem: Environmental > Aquatic > Marine > Hydrothermal vents... | reverse complement strand
CGACGACGCCTTCTGTCCTGGGCCCGTCAATACGGATGGAAATACTGGGATCCAAAGAAACAGGAGAGCGTCGGTCCACGCGACAACCTCTGGTTCGCCATAGCGCTGCTCCTGTCCGATGACCGCCGTGAGAACGAGCTGGGGCAGTCTCTGCTCGGAACCGCTTCCCTGGCCGATGCCACCCATACGCCGGCCACCCTGTTGGCCATTCTGGGCGCTCTGCCGGACCGACTTTCACCGGCCACCTCCAGACACCTGGAGGACCTGATCACTCAGTCGCTTCCGGCCGCCGCCGGGCATTGCTGGCACGACGGCAACGTCAACCACCCGCTGGCCGCCTGGTGCACCCTCATACTTGGCGGTGAACGCACGGGCAATAATCTGTCGGTCGACCTGGGCGTCAACCGACTCCATCACCTCCGTCAGACGATCGGTGACCGGCGACACGTTTTTCACCGCCAGTCATCCCTGTCTGAATACAACAGCCCGACCTACACCGCGCTCAATCTCTGGTTTCTCGCGATGATCGCGGAATACGCCCAACGAGCCGATGCCAGGGAAATTGCCCGTTTCCTGGAGGAAAGACTCTGGTTGGACGTCGCCCTCCATTTCCACGCGCCCAGCCAGCAGTTCTCCGGACCGCACTCCCGGGCCTACCTTGAGGATTCCCTGGGCGGGTTCTCCGGACTTCACTGCACCTTGGCTGCCGCTCTCGAGGATTCGGTTTTTCTGGATCCGACCGCCGCCGGCAGCATCGGCCATGCCTCTGCTCTGCTCCAGAACGCCCTGGTCTCAATCATCCCCTTTCATCTTCCGGATCGGGCGCGCGAATTGGCTCTGCGCAAGCCTCTGCCATCCCTGGTTCGACTCACCACCTACGGAGAAAGCTACCACGAAAACAACACCTCAGTCGGATTCGACGACGACGTCTTTCCCGGGGGCTGGAGCGAATTGACCAGCTACCAATCTGCGGAGTTCGCCTTGGGAACCGCCACCCGTCCCTATGTAAACGCCGGCCAGGCCGAAGCCTTTGTTGCGCGCATCCGGCGAAAGGAAACGGTTGATACCCGAATTGATTTCCGGTCGATCGTATGTCGGGGCGTCTTCAATGACGCCCGGCCCGGGCAACCAAATCGTGTCCACGTGACCGGAGGACAAACCGATGCCACCTACCTCTATGAGGAGGGCCGGACCGCCGTCATGCAGCACGAAAACCGTGCGCTTGTTCTCTACACTCCAAAGAGATCCGGCAGAGGATTCTTCACCGCTTTCCAAGTCGACCTTATTTTCGCGCCCTCAAATCCCTTTGACCGCCTCCGAGCCGACGGCGACTCCATCGGCGACCTTCCGGTCAACCTGACCGCGGGATCCCGGATCACCTTCCAGGACTTCCGCACCTGCGGCGTCGTTCTGCCACTGACCCCCGTGCCGCAGGCCGGACCGAATCCGATCACCATCCACGAGATCAACGGCTGCCTGATCATCTCAATCAGCAACCACCGGGGAACGCCGGTCGATCCGCCCCCCGACGAGATCCTGAGATGGCGAAACGGATTCTACTGCGAACTGTGGCCCCAGGATGCCTTCGGCGATTTCGGCGATTTCCAACGGCACGCCGATGCAATCCGGATCGACGAAACCCCGTCACCCAACGGAGAACGAAGCGTGGTCGTCCATTCCGGGGTCGACACGCTCCATCTTGTCCAGGACCCGAGATCCGAGCGCATTCTCAAGCAGACCGTGAACAGGCAGGACAACCGGGTCAGCCATTTTCAAGCGATCGCTTTGGACGGTGGTGAACCGTTGATCCCGGAAGGAACCCTCTATGGCCGGGAAGCCTGGAGCGCCCGAACCCGCCCCTCAAACGAAACATGAAAGGCGAGGTCCTGAAAGGATACGGTTTCATCCTTCCCTGGCTTCTCGGGTTCATCCTGCTCACGGCGGGGCCAATGGCCTATTCGCTCTACCTGAGCTTCACCGCCTCGAACCTGCTTTCGCCTCCGCAATGGGTCGGCTTGGAAAACTTCCAAAGGATGCTCTTCGAAGACCCGCTCTTCTACCGCAGCCTGCTCAACACTGCCATCTACGCCGGGTTGAGCGTCCCCCTCGGCCTCATCCTATCCATCGGTCTCGCCCTTCTGCTGAACGCACCGGTTCGCGGTATCGGTTTTTTCCGGACACTCTTCTTCTTTCCCTCCGTGACCAACATGGTTGCGGTGGCCGTGCTCTGGATGTGGATCTTCAATCCCGAATTCGGCCTGCTCAACGCCGGCCTGCGGATGATAGGGATCGAAGGACCCTTCTGGCTTCAGAGCGACGTCTGGGCCAAGCCGGCCCTCGTTCTCATGTCCCTCTGGACGGTCGGCGGGCAGATGATCATTTTCCTGGCCGCCCTCCAGGGCGTTCCCTCGGATATGCTGGAGGCTGCCGCCCTGGACGGGGCCGGCCGCCGTCGCCGGTTTTTCGCCGTGACCCTTCCACTGATTTCGCCGGCCATTCTCTTCAACCTGATCATGGGCATGATCGGCGCCTTCCAGGTTTTCACCCAGGTCTTCGTGATGACCGGTGGGGTCCAGCCGGGCAGCGAGGGCGGCCCAAACAACGCCACCCTCTTCATCGTGCTCTATATCTACAAAAAGGCCTTTCAGGAATTCGACATGGGCTATGCCTCCGCCATGTCCTGGGCCCTTTTTGTGATCATCCTGGCCATGACCTCCCTGGCCTGGCGCCTCTCGCGGCACCGGGTGCACTACTCAAGCAGAACATGAGGGCGTTTCTGCAGTCGTTTCTCCGGCCCACCAGGCTCGAACCCGGCGCCTCACCCGGCCGTGGCCCCGCAGTGGTCATCCGCCTCGTCGTCACCTACCTGGTCCTCATCGCTCTCGGCGGCATTTTCAGTGTTCCCGCCATCTGGATGATCAGTTCCTCGCTCCACGACCTGAGCGGGGTATTTGCCCAGCCTTTCCAGTGGATACCCGATCCCGCCCAATGGGAGAATTACCGCCGTGCCGTCAGCGTGCTGCCCTTTCCCCGATTCCTGCTCAACACCATCGTCATCACTGTTCCGGTCATGTTTGCGACGCTGGTCTCTTCGGCTTTGGTCGCCTATGGCTTTGCCCGTTTCCGCTTTCCCGGACGCGACTTCCTCTTCGCGGTCTGCCTCGCCACCATGATGCTTCCCGGTCAGGTGACCATGATTCCGCTTTTCATCGCCTTCTCCCATCTCGGATGGATCGATACCTACCTTCCCCTGATCGTCCCCAGTCTCTTTGGTTCCCCCTTCTACATCTTTCTGCTCAGGCAATTCTTTCTGACCATCCCGGTCGATTCAGAGGAGGCCGCCATCATCGACGGCGCCGGCCGTCTGCGAATATGGTGGAGCATAATCATGCCCCAGGCCCGCCCCGCCATGGTAACCGTCCTCATCTTCAGTTTTGTCGGAACCTGGAACGACCTGTTCGGCCCCCTCATCTACATCAACAGCCCGGAGAAGGCGACCCTGACCCTGGGCCTGAACCTCATGAAAACTCAAATCATGGGCTCCGGCATCGTCGAATGGAACATCCTGATGGCCGCCTCCCTTCTCGTCCTCATTCCCAATATCCTCCTCTTCGCCTTCGCCCAGCGCCATTTTGTCCAGGGCATCACCATGGGAGGAGGCCGATCATGACCAACCTTCCGGTTCGAACCCTCCGCCGCTGCGCCCGCCACGACCGAACCTTTCTCCTCGTCGCGGTGGCCTGGCTGTTCGCGGCATGCGGTCGGCAGGCGTCGGATGACCGGCCGACCGTCACCTATAACTGTGCCGCCAATTCCAATGAGATCACCGCCCTCCAGAAGGAACTTCCGCAGTTCCTCCAAACCGAGGGCATCGAGGTTCGTCTCAATCCCTTCAGTGGGGAACAGAAACTCTATGCCATGATGGCGGCCCGACAGGCGCCCGACATTTTCTACACCAACAACGCCGTCCGTGACCGATTGGCCGCCGAAGGGCGCCTGCTTGACCTCAGCTCCTTCGCCGAAAGCGATCCGGTCATCGCACGGTTTCCGGCCGAGTTGCTCGCCGCCGCCCGCTCCGTCGATGGCGGTCTCTACGCCATCCCCAATTTCACCCACACCTGCGGCGTCTACTACAATCGGGAGCTTTTTGCCGAAGCCGGCCTGGAGCCACCCGACCCGGATTGGACCTGGGAGGACATGCGGGATGCGGCCACCCGCCTGACCGACGATCGGGATGATGATGGCCGGACCGACCGATACGGCATCTTCATCCCGGCTCATTTCATCGAGGCGTTCGAGCAGATGAACCACGCGCCGATTCATCGAAACACGATCTTCCTCGAAATATCAGCGGAAGCACGCGAGGTTCACGAACGCTACCTGGCGCTGATCAGGGACGGAATCATGCCCGATATCCGCCGGGTCCAAGCCCTGGGCATGCAGGCGGCCCAGCTTCTGCAATCGGGCCGCATCGCCATGTTGGTCGAGGGCGTGCCGCATCCCGGTCTGATGGATACACTGACCATCGACTGGGGACTGGTCCCCCTGCCCCGTTTCGACGGGCTCGAACCCCGCTACTTCAGGTCCGACAGCGGAGGCGTCTCGATCAGCGCCGTGACGAAATATCCCGACGCCTCCTGGAAGACCCTGGTCTGGTTGATCTCAAAAGCTTCGGCCTACCAACCCAACCCTGTAGTCGGCAACGGCGACTTCGTCGATGCCTGGGTGAGAAAACATCCCGGGGCCGACGAGACCGGGTTTCGTGATGTCTGGAACCTGAGCGCGCAGTACCCGGGTGGCGATCCCCGATACTTTGTCCGGTTTTCAAGTTGGACCATGAATGCGATTCTCACCCGCTTTCAACCACTCCTCGACCAACTCTGGTCCGGTGCCATCCAACCGGGCGACCTCGCCGATGCCGTGCCGAATATAAACCAGGAGGTTCGAAGAGAGCTCGAACGCCAGTTGCGGTCCCCTTCGCTGCGCCCGGGCTTCCGGAGCGCCCTCGAAAACGCACTGCGTCAGGAGGATGCCCTCTCCACCGAGTCCTCCCGACCATGAAACACTCACCGCTCCTGACCTTCGAACCATTGAAGCGAAACGGCGGAGATATTCTTCTCAACGGCAAACCGGTGGCCCAGATCAGAAGCCTCGAGTTGCGAAACCTGAGACTGAAAGCCGACCACCTCCCCATCCTGGGGCACGAATCGGGACTGCCCCTCTACTGGAGGCAATACGCCGGGCACGAAGATCCGGAAAGAAGCGCCTGCACCCACGGTGAAATTGACACCATCGAGCAAAGTGATACCCGACTGCGTCTCCATATCCGGAGTGCGACCAGGTCGGGAGACATGCGAAGCGACTACCAGGTCAGCTTCCGCACGCGCCAGCCGACCGGTCAGATCGAAATCCGGGTGATCGCCAAACTGACCATCCCCGAAGGCCGCACCTGGCAGATCACACCGAACCCGAACCACGGCGAGGTGACGTTTTGCACCCTCTGGCCATCCGGGGTCTTTTCTCCGGGTGGATCGCTACCCAAACGCTATCAATGGTGCCTCCTGAAGAAAAAGTCCGGAACCACCCTGCGCATACCCCACCACCACCTCGAGAGTCGCGACAAACACAACCTCCGCATGAGACCGGGCGACCGGTTCTGCTGGATCACTGAATCGCAGAATCCGGTGCTTGAACTGCTCGCGGGTCAGGATGTTGAGGCAGGCCTCTGCGCCTATATGTGGGACGCCCATTTCGGGCTGCGGTTCTGTCACGACCAGCAACCGATCGACCTCGTCGGCCCCTTTCAGCGATCCGTTTCCTTCCTGCTCAAAACCGTCGCACGAAAGAGTGCCGAAAAAATGCTTGGTTCGAGCAGGATGCGGCGCCTCGGCTCCGAGGCGGATACCCCCGTCTATCACGGCGGCCGGCACCGTTTCGGCCAGACATTCCGCAACACCCGGCGGTCAAACCCGACGGCCTGGCCGTGGCAAACCTGCATTGTTTCCGGAAAATCGGAAACGGTTTCCTTCTGCCGGGATGATGCGGTTGGATACGCAGATCACACTTCCCTTCGAATCACCCAGCACCAACAAGCCCACGGCCGCTGGGAGGCCACCACCCTCGGCCCTGCCTACGGTGAACCGCCCTTCACGAACGGGGGCCGACTGAGGCTCACCGCAATGATTCGCACCAGGGGTGTCACCGGAACCGTCTGGATCGCAATCCGCCTTCACCGTCGCGATCGCGGCAGTGTGTATGAACTTGATAACTACGAATGCTTCGAGAGCAGACGTATTCGCCGTTCCGAGGAATCATGGCGACCGCTCGAAGTGGTCACCCCCTCGATTCAGCCTGGGCCCGACCGGGTGCACCTGCTTCTCCAGTTCAAAGGTCGGGGATCGGTCTGGTTCGACGATGTCGAGCTCAGCCGCCTGCCGTGCGGAAAGGCCGAGCCGTGAGTCACGTCGATTTGATCACTTTCGCCCGTCTGGCTCCGGGGCGATTCCGCCTGACCGGTCTGCCGCCCCGGAGCGGTATCGTGCAGATTGAGGTCACCTTCAAACTGCCACCCGGGTATCTGCGCCCCTTTTTCTGCTTCGCCCAACGGCCTGGCCCCGGAACACGTTACACCTTTCCAAATTTCGAATTCAATCCCGCACCACCCGGACAACGCATCGGCCCCTGGCCCGGTTGGCGAGAGATTCCCCAACTGCCGACGATCCAGCTCGAAGGTGATGGTCAGACCGCTCCCGGCCGCTTTTTTTTCCTCGGCGACGAGGAGCCCACTCGCCGCTTGCGAGCCTGTTTCGTGCTGGCGAAGGCTTCCGGCGGAAACATCACCCTCACCGTAGACGACCCCAGACTCAATCCGCTGACCGGTCGGCTCTTCCCGGGCGGGATTGGACCGGCGCCCGCTCACCCGGTACAACTTCGACCGGATCTTGTCGGCAGACATCCGCGACTTCTCTTCGACCACCAGGCCCTTCGGTCCATCCGCGAACGACGCCGATCCACCCACCGCCCCCATTTCGAACGGCTGGTGAAGCTTCTGGCCGCTGGGAATCTTCCCTTCGAGGTGTCCGCGGAATCAAAAGCCCTGGCCGGTTCCGAACGGCTCTCACCGGAAGACCTTGTGCTTGTGCGCGCCCTGCTCGCACTGGCTGATCCGAGTGATCGATCTGTCAAGGCGGCCAGGAACGCACTTCTTCGCTATCTCCGGACAGCCAGTCGAAAGGGGTATCCGCCCATGGGTGTCGACACGCAGAGCGGCGAGTCACTGTTCATCGGGTGCCTGGCCTACGATTGGCTTCACTCATGTCTTTCATCCCGGGAACGAACGTCCGGGCAGCAGGCCCTGCGCAAGATGGCCGCCATCTGCCGGGACCATCTCGGACCCGATCGCCGGGACTATGCTCAGGCTCACTACCTGGGATGCGGACTCGGTCTCCTCGCCTACAGCTTTCTCATGTGGGAGGACGATCCCGACGCCCGCTTGTGGGCCGCCGAACTTCGCGGCGCATTCGGCCTCGTCCTCAAAATGCTGCCACCCGACGGCGCCTACCCGCATGGAATCAACCTCTGGGTCTATGAATACGGTTTCATCCTGCGCTGGCTGGAGCTTTTCCGCCAATGCACGGGTGAAGACCTCTGGAAAACATCACCCAACTTCTCGAGGACCTCCCGCTTTCGTGCGGCCACTACCTCCCCCGATGGCCTGCACGCGATTACCTTCGGAGACCCTCAGTACCAAATCGCAGGAGACAGCTGGTGTCACTTCCTGATCGCCGCTCGCACCGGTTCACAGAATGCCCAGGAGTTTGGCAACCGCCTCATCGACTGCGAACACGCCGGAATCGATCACCGTCATATCCCTCCGCGCAGGCGGGTTTACGAATACCTGTGGCACGATCCCGGGCGGAGCGCTGCAAAACTGAGGGACGGTCTTCACATCTTCGAAGACACCGGCCAGATTTTCATCCGCCGGGCAGACAAGTTCCTCACCGTGCGATGTGGCCCTCCACTCGGAGCCCACCGCCGCGCCAGAGGCGAGTGGGGCGGTTATGGGCACACAGACCCGTGCCAAGGTGCCTTTCTGCTCTGGTACGGTGACCAATTCGTGGCCAGCGGACCAGGACCGGTCTACCGCCGGGAAACCGGAATGCACAATACCATCACTGTCGACGGGCGCGGCCAGGCCGGAGACCGCTGTGCTTGGGCGCCTGACTTCCTGGCCCAGAATTACGTCCCGGACAGCCCGGAGGTGATTTCAGAAAAAAATGAAATTACTGTTCGCATGGACCTGACACCGAGTTACCTCCGCCACCTGGGGGTGGTCCGGCATGTGCGAACCCTGCGTATCGACGCCGGAATGAACATAGTCGGGAGAGATGAGATCAAGCTGCGCCGAACACGCCTTGTCCGCTGGCACCTGCACTCCTGGTGTCCGGTCAAAGTTCTTGAAAAAGGCGACGCACCGGAATTCGAACTCGGTTCCATCTGCCATCTCGTTTTCCGTCGATCAATCGGCTCCCGCCTCACCCGGCGGACCGAGTCCTTCGTGCCCGCCTATCCCAATGACGGACGGCGTGGCACGGCTGTCTCGATCCGACGCAGAACGGACCAGACCATCTTCAACTGGCGGCTCACCTGGAATCAGACCGCCAGATAGACGGACGGGGTCATTCCTTGCATTCTTGCATGCCAATGCGAGAATCAAGGTTTGACCCCTTCGAACGGGGTCCGAACAGCCACTGCCTGTCCGCTGACACAGGACACTGACCTCTGATTGCTGATCTCCGACCTCTTCCGCCCTCGGTCCTCTTTCCCCCTCAGGCTGGATACAGATCGCTCTTATAGATCGCCTCGTCGAGGACGCCGGCTTCGCTGGTGCAGCGATCCGTCACCCAATGGGTGGCGTAGGCGCGGCGCCAGCGATCGGATTCGTTTCGGTGCGAGGTGTGCAGCACCCATCCATGGTGAATGAGCACCCCGCCCTTGCGGACGCAGCCCAGGGACTCCCTGCTCAGGTCGACCATGTCCGCCCGCGGCGCCTTGTTGTGAGGCTCGCCCGGGATCGGTTCGTGCGGTACCAGGCCCAACCGATGGGAGCCGTCGATATATCGCAGACAGCCATTCTCCCCGTCTACATCGTCGAGCGCGATCCAAGCCGTGATGACGTCGTCCGGCGGCGAGCAGAGAAAGTACGCATTGTCCTGGTGGTAGGGTTTGGCCGATCCAAAGCGCGGCGGTTTCATGAAGATCTGATCCCGGGCCAGCAACGGCGTCCGCCCGAGCAGACCCTCCAGCACCCCTCTCATCTTCTCGTTGAGAGCCGCTCTGCGAAATACCGCGCTTTTCAGGAATGGATTGTCGATCTTGCGCGGGGCCAGCGTCCCGTCCTCCGACCGGTCGGCCGCATAGCCCTCAACCGCACCCTTCAACTCCTCCCTGCTGACATCCATCGCTTCGCGGCAGATCTCATCGGCTTCCTCAGGCGAAAAAATCCCCTCGGCCACGACCCAACCCAACTCACGATACTTCTCCCTTAATTCATTGCTCATGGTTCCTCCCGTTCAATCCGCCAGAAGAATCGGTACCGTAGAATACGAGTCAATGACGATCGCGCCTCAGGTGCCACGCCATTCCCTTCCTGCTCTATTTGAACTTTCATTTCGGCCATCGAGCAATGTGACAAGTTGCCTACGCCCGTGATTTGAGTCTCGATTGGCGTCATACAGCCCTCTAGAAACACACCATCGGCTCGGCAACCCTTGCCCGTCATCCCCCCCAACCCCAAATTCACAATGTTGTTCGAAGGAACCAAGGCCGAACAGATCAAGCATGACTACGACCGTGACGGCTATGTCCGTCTGCCCGGCTTTCTGAGCCCGGATGAGCTGAGAGCGCTGCTCACCAACCTGGACCGTTACGTCGAAGAAATCGTGCCCGGCCTGCCGAACACAGATGTGTTCTACGAGGACAAGGAGCAATCGAATTCCCTGAAGCAGCTGATCCGCATGTGCGAACACGATGCTTTTTTCCGGCAGATGATGGATGACAGCGATTTCACCCGACTGGCCGAATTGCTCCTCGGCCGAAACACATCGTCTCGAAACATGCAGTTTTTCAACAAGCCGCCAAAGATCGGCCTGCCCACGCCGCCCCATCAGGACGGGTATTATTGGATGATCAATCCCTGTGAAGGCCTGACCATGTGGTTGGCTCTTGAGGAGGTTGACGAGGAAAATGGGTGCGTTCGCTACGCGACCGGTTCCCACCTCAAAGGCATGCGTGCTCACAGCCGGACAGATACCCTCGGGTTCTCCCAGGGTATCACCGATTTCCCGAGCACCGACGACAAAGCCAATGAAGTCATCACGACGGCCAGGCCGGGCGACCTTCTGGTGCATGATGCCAAGACCGTCCACTGGGCGGACGGGAACACATCGCATACCCGCACCCGCAAGGCCATGGGACTCGTCTATTTCTCAGACCGGGCAAAGATCGATACCGAAGCCCAGACTGTCTACCAGAAGAAGCTCACGGAGGATATGGAAAAGGCCGGGAAGATCTAACGCCGTACATATGTAGCCACATCGCCTGCGGAGAGCCTGTCGAGCTGCTATGTCGACGTGCCCTGGAAACGAGTATCGGCAAAGTGGCCCGAAGACACTCAAGACTCCACCTCAACCTGGATATCCACTACCCCGCCCTGCCCTATCTACAACCTCCGCGGGTGAGGTCCGCACATCGACATCCGCTATCTGCCATCTCACATCTGCCATTGAGCGGGTTTTGCCCCGCCAAAACCCGCTCATGCGTCCCCATATCTACCTGACCTCCGACAAAGTCGGCCAACTTCGATCCGTTGAAGAGTTCAAGACAGGCATTCAGTCCGGTCTGGGGCACCGCCTCTGGACCGGTGTGCTGACTCGGGCCGAGGCGGACCTCCACAAGGATCCGCTCACGCCTTCATCGGAGTTCCCTGAACGGGAAGCCATCCATGCCCGCCACAGCAATGCCGACTGGACGGTCTGCTTTGCCGCCGGCCAGCGTATTCTTCGCGCCGCCCTCGTTTTTCTCGCGACCGGCGACGACGCGTTCAAGGCGGTCGCCCTTCGGCAGATCGGGTGCCTCTTCGATCTGAAGGACTGGCCTCTCTGGTGCGACCATGCCCACCTCCATCAAGGATCGCCTCCGGTTGATCTTCGGACCGGCATGCTCTGCACCGACCTATCCCTGGCCTATGACTGGCTGCACTCGTCTTTGAGCGAGTCCGAACGACTGACCATGGTCGAAGGCATCGACCGCAGGGGTATCCAACCCTACCTGGAGCGCCTTCCGCAGAAACCATTCTGGCTGACCAGCAGGCACAACTGGACGACCTGTGTGGTCGGCGGTCTGGGCAAGACCGGCATGGCGCTGGGCGAAGATCATCCGCAATCGCGGGAACTCATCGACATCGCCCTTCCCATCATGCGCGATTGCCTCAAGGCGTACGGACCAGAAGGCGAATTCAACGAGAGCGTCGGTTATGCCGGAGCCATCCAGCTCCTGGTGACCTTCTTCACCAGCTACCGTTATCATACCCGGGACAGGGAAAACGAGCTGGTATCCGGGCCTTTCCCGGACGCCTGTCGATGGGTCATGCACCTCACCTCCCCGCCTGGAAATACCGTACCCTTTGGTGATGCCCATCGCGGTCGGCCGGTCGCCGCCCAGTATTTCGCCGCCGTCGCCGCTGCAACCCGTGACCCCGTCCTCCAATGGTTTTTCGTCCACCACCACGAGGCCGAGCAAAAGATGCGGCACGACGTCCACGCCACCCTCTTCTACGACGACACCGTGCCGGCCGAGCCACTTGAGGGATCAACGCCACTCGGCCATGCCTACCACACCTACGGGAAGTGCATCAGCAGCCGGACCGACTGGAACCCCACCACCACTGCTTGCATGGTCACGAGCAAGGCGGGTCGGGAGGTGAACCACGCCCACAACGACGTCGGACAGGTCTGTATCGACGGATACGGAGAACCCCTGATCATCGATCTCGGTTCCTGTCTCTACCCGAGTCATGAGTTCCATGACCGGATCCATGAATTCTATAACTATTCGGGCTTCGGTCACAATATCCCCATGGTCGGTGGCCGCGAACTGCGCATGACACCGGACGCTCAAGGCCGGATCGTCGACTCATTTTTCGACCGGGACAACGGCGCCTGGTGGGTTCTGGATACAACCGCCGCCTACCATGATGTTCGATCCATCGTTCGAACCGTAATTCATTTCTTTCCCGGAATCGTGATCGTTATGGATCGGATCGACCTTGAGCATCCCGAGGGGATCACCCTGAAGTGGCACACGGTCGATCGTTGCGAACCAACCGACCATGGTGCGTTCCTGGTTCAGGGCCAACGAGCCAGGCTGACCGCCAGGGTGGTCAATCTTACGGGAGGCAGACTTTCTCATCACCGCGGTCAACATGTCTACAAAGCCCCCTACGACCGGAATCGGTTGGGCGAACTGCAGACTCAGAAAAACGAGAGCTTCATCGAAACACAGACCACGGGCAGCACGGTTCGCCTCCTGAGCCTGTTCTCGGTGGCAGGGCCCGGCGAAGAATCATCCCTTTGGCAAGAGACGAACCCTGCTCGATGGACGATAAAGACCGGGCAGGGCACCGTCCGGGTGGACGCAATTTCCGAACAACTGAGTGTCAGGAACCTGAATACAGGTGTATCTTTGACCGCCACGGCGTGTCCCCCATAACAAAGTCGTGGAGGGTCGTGCTTCCGTCTACGCATAGCTACGCCGGGACAAGCCAGCGCGACCGCACAGATGGAGGAACATACGCCGGCCCGAGACCGTCCAATCAGTGCATCTCCGCCTCACACGTCCCGATGCCGCCGCGGAAGTAGTTGAACTGCACATTGGGATGCGCCGCCAGGAGCGACATAGGCACGCTCGAATCCGCCAGGCGTTTCGAAATCATAAGGGCCGTCAGTCTCATGCCAAATGGCGTATCATGGCCGCCAGCCTGCCAGATGGAGACCTTCTCGGCCTTCCAGGTCTCAACCGGCCCAACCGTCACCGCCTGGCGTGGAACCAGCGGCAGGTTGCCACCACCGGACGTCCGCGCATTCTGAATCAGGGTCAGGGGATGCAGGTCGACGACGCGAGTTTTCAGTTTACGGTAATCGCCCGGCGACGGTGGATGATCGGTGTAATCGCCTTCCCGGCGCACCGGATCATTGAACGCCCAATGCTTCACTTCACCCTGCCCTCCCTGCATGATGGCGCACCGAATCTGGTCGAACGACTCTTCATAGGCACCCGCTTCGGCCTCAGGGAAATGCAGATGCTCATTCGGCATGACCAGCTCCGGCGAGATCCGGTCAAAGCACAGCTCCCGATCGGCCCGGGCAAAGGAAAGAGGATGATCCGGTGGTGCCTCCCGCCCATCGAGAAACCACTCGTCCATACCCCAGAAATGAGCATGTTTGAGCGACAGTCCAAGGTCATTGACCAGGCGGGCGACCAATGGCAGTTGCTCAGTCGGACCGACCGGACCGCAAATGCCGACCGGCTCGGATGCAGTTGCCTGTCGCCAGGCGTTCACATACTCGAGCGCCTCCGCCAGATAGAACTCCTCCAGGGTATCATAGAAGACGACCCGGAAACCGGGCCGCGAAAGCCCTTCCAGATCGACCGCCGACAGGCATGCCGCGTCCGCCAGAACATCGGGTTCAAGCGTTGTAAAATCCCACCAGCCTTCCGCGATTGTGCTCTTTCTTCGTGACATGATTACGTTTTCTCCAGGGGACCCTTCGGCTTTCCACGAAACCGAAGGTGCCGGTGAAGGGCCTTACCCAGTATGTTTTCCTGTCGGTAGCCGTGTCCAAGATTCTGCCGAAATCCTTCGGCGTAGATTGCGCCGCACCTCTCTCCGTGCATCTGTGCCATCTTCTTGCTTCCCAACAGGTAGTCGTCGATCCCGTGATGCGATCGCAGCCATTCGCGCTGGCTCTCGTGACAGGCCAGCGCCTTCGTTCTGGCCTCAAGAGTCGACGCGATGTCGATGTAGAAGTCAGCCATGACCGGTCGGCCATACTTGTCCTTTCCTTCGATTGCATCGCTGTAATAGAGTGCCGGCACCCCCGTACTCATCGGAGGGTTGCCCGTTTCGTATAAGGGAACAGCGGCCGCAAAACAAGCCATCCGGACAAGACGCGAAGTCTCCTCGTGGTCCAGCATGTAGCAGTCGGGAGAATGAGTGATCACGATATCCGGAGCGAATCCCCGAACCACATCGGTGACCTTTCGAAGACAATCGCGGTCATAGACAATGCCAAAATCATCCAGACCGGCCCAGGCATAGGATCCGCCAAGGGATTCGGCCGCGGTGGCCGCTTCCTTCAGCCGTCGATTCCGGATGGCTTCTCGAGTGCCCGATGGAGAACCGAGATCTCCGCCGGAAAGCGTGCTGCACCTCAACTCCCAACCGGCCTGCACCAGGAGCGCCAAGGTCCCGGCACACAGAAACTCAATATCATCCGGGTGGGCAAATGCGGCTAGAACCTTGGGCATGACTCGCCAATGGAAGAGAACACCGCGGGTTTGGGCAAGCCATCAGAGCCGCAGATAGACCCTCTCAAGGATCTTCCGAGAGAGCGGTCCGTTCCCCGTCCATCCGATACGGATCTTGATATTGGTAAATTCGGGGAACTCCTTGAGCTTGAGGGTGATCTTCTCGTCGTCCGCCCCTCGAAAAGTCAGGACGGCCTCGACCTCTTTCTTCCTGGTTTTGGTCTTCGTGTAGTCCATCTCGGTCAGGACGGCTTCGAAGGCTTCCTGAACAAGGGCGAGCCGTGCGTCCGCTTTCACCTCCACCGAACCCATGATATTCTTTGAGGTCGCCGCCCAGAGTTCGGCCTCCTTCGCCTTGTCGGCCGAGGCCACGAGGGTTCCGACGAGCATGATGGTGAGTATCTGTATCGTTGTCTTCATTTGCATTTCCCTGATCGGTCGCAAACCCGTCCCGGTTGAATCGGGTTCATCTGTTCACCGCCTGGAGAGCATGGAACCCGCCAGCCCGTTCGTCCACCCCCATTAGCTTGAAAAGTATTAACCGAAGACATCGGGTAGGCTTTGAAACAGGCAAGGTGGGTTTAGAGGTCTGGTTCAGCCCTGTCCACCGCCACTCGAGAGGGATCCAATGGGGTCAGGCCGTGTAGTTTGTGGTTGGAGTCCTGGAAAGGGGTCAGCGTTGAATGGCACTAAGTTAAGGGGTATCCAGGAGGAATTCCGGTCAACTTGGCTTCGAGGGGTCAAAGCACATATCTCGCATTGGCGTGCAAGATAATGAGCAATGACCCCGTCAGCTGTTCTTCGTCGAAAATTCCCAGACCGGTGCTTAACTTCGTGCCATTCGGGTCAGCGTTCATATCTCATATTTGCCAATCTGAAGAGAGCATTCTGGTCTGATGGCCCGAAAGAATCGCATCGAGACGGCGGACGGCCTCTACCACGTCCTCAACCGAGGCAATTATCGATCCGTCATCTTTGAGAGCGAGGGGACCAAGGTCGCCTTCGGAGAGGTTCTGTGGGAGGGATGTGAGCGCTTCGGCTGGGACCTTTTTGCCTTTGTGCTCATGAGCAACCACTTCCATCCGTGCATCGCCACCCCGAAGGGGAATCTCTCCCAAAGCATGCGATCCAATGGGGTCATTGCTTGACTCTTGAGAGATGCCGGATGGCTGCTTCAGCACGGGTCAACAACGGTGACGGAAAATACGCCTGATGGGTGACCGATGATGCACCGAGTCCAGTGCGGCGGTTGGTGTGGAGCAAACGAGCGTCTTGACAGATGCATGCCAAACATGCATCACTATATGTATGAGAACAACGCTCAATATCGATGATTCGATACTGGAGAAAGCTTCCCGTTTGACCGGGGTGAAAGAAAAGACGGCATTGGTTCGAATGGGGTTGGAAGCATTGGTCGCCCGCAAGAGTGCCCAGCGGCTTGCTGCCCTTGGCGGTAGCGAGAAGAATGCCAGGCCGATTCCGCGAAGGAAAACCGCGTAGTGGTCTTGGTTGACACTTCCGTGTGGATCAATCACTTCCGCGCGAGGGAGCGCAAGCTATCCGAACTCCTTGAACACGAAGAGGTGCTGGTCCACTCTTTTGTGATCGGCGAGTTGGCTTGTGGGAATCTGGCCAACTGGAAGAGGATCGTCGCACTCTTGCATGCTCTTCCATTCGCCCCAAGGGCAGACGATGATGAAATCCTTTTCTTTATCGAACGTCACCGAGTCATGGGTTGCGGCATAGGTCTTATTGACGCCCACCTCCTCGCATCATGCGAGTTGGCCGGGAGCGTACTCTGGAGCGCTGACAAAAAGCTTCAGGCGGTCGCGAACAACCTGAAGATGGCTACCCAACCATAGAGCCACCCCAAGGGGTCAAACGTCAAAGGTAAGCCACCCCAAGGGGTCAAACGTCAAAGGTAAAGTATTCACCTGCTGGCGGATTCAGTTGTCTGATCCGACCATGCTGAGAGCGTTCTGCTGGCTTGTAGGATCAGCGGAAGCAGGAGTCAGAGTTCATAATTTGGGGAGCCGGTGTTCCGGGCATAGGGAATCGTTTTATCCAGCGGAAGCATCGCCTTGAGGCAGTCGACGGCCTTTGCCCCGTGGTACGACTGGGCAATAGAGCTTTACGCACATGTTACGATTGACCCTGCTTCTCATTGGTTCCTGCCTGGGACCTATGTAGCAACTATGTAGGAACTATGTAGGTCCTACATAGGCCCTACGTAGCACCGCGGTCTGTTCTTGTGTATCTAACAATTAACTACGTCAAAGACTTCGCCACTTCCTCCCGCTCGCCTTCCGGCGCTCCGCTCACGGAACGGTCCCTGGCAAATAATACATAGAGGGAAGGCACGACAAAGAGCGTAAAGATCGTCCCAACCGACATGCCGGCCACGATGATGAGACCGATGCTGTTCCGGGCCTCCGCCCCGGCTCCCGTCACCAGGACGAGCGGAAAGTGACCGAAGATGGTCGCTGCGCTCGTCATCAGAATCGGTCGGAGCCGGGTCATGGACGCTTCCCGAATGGCCTGCAATTTGGGCATCCCCTTCAATTGAAGCTGGTTGGCAAATTCCACCATCAGGATGCCGTTCTTCGATACCAGGCCGATCAGGGTCACCAGTCCGACCTGGGAATAGATATTCAGAGTCGTGGTCCATCCATCTGTAAAGAAGGGCAGGTTCGGATCGGGCATTTTAAGGAAGGTGAAGGTCAACGCGCCGAACATGGCCAGCGGCACCGAGCCAAAGAGGATGACAAAGGGATCGCGGAAGCTGTTGAACTGGGCGGCCAGCACCAGGAAGATCAGAATCACAGCGAGTCCGAAGGCGGGAAGAAACGTATTGCCCTCCTTTCTCAGCTGCCGCGACTCGCCGGTATAATCGATCACATAGCCGGTGGGCAGGATCTTGGCCGCCTCATCCTCAAGATAGGTCAGCGCCTGGTCCAAAGGCACGGTGGACACCCCGCTGATTTTCACGGCATTCAACTGCTGGAACCGGTGCAGTGATCTGGGTTGAACCGTGTCCCGGAGGGTCGCAATCGTGCTCAGCGGCACCAATTGACCGTTAGGACCCGTCACATAGATATCCGTCAACTGGTCCGGGTTCAGGCGTTCGATCCGTTTTACCTGGGGGATCACCTTGTAACTGCGCCCATCGATATTGAACCGGTTGACGAAGTTACCCCCCACCGCGGCCGAAAGATCACCACCCACCTGCCGCAGGTTGAGCCCAAGTTCGGCCACCCGGTCGCGGTCGACCACCACCTCGGTCTGCGGCTGGTCTATCTTCACGTCGATCAGGGGCGGAAAAACGAACATTCCACTCCGGGCCGCCTTCAATTGGAGTTGATGGGCGAATTCGAGTATTTCCTCGCTCTCGGCGGTCGAAGCGAGAACGAACTCAACCGGGAAGGAACCACCGCCCGGCAGGGCCGGCGGCAGCACCGGGAACATCTGGATGCCCGGAATAACATGCAGTTTGCCCTGTACCTCGGGTAGGATCTGGAAGATGGTCCGGTCCCGGTCTCCCCAAGGCTCGACAATCATGCCGCCGAACCCGCCGGCCGCAAAAGTGATCTGGAAGGAATGACTGTACTCTTCGATGCTTTCAAATGCCTGCTGGGCCGCTTCCGTGTAGGTAATCATCTGATCCAGCGTCGAATTGGCCGGCGTATTCACGATCCCGAACACAACCCCCTGGTCCTCGGTCGGTGCGAGTTCTTTGGCTGACTGCATGAAAAGCACCACGGCGAGTCCGCTCAACGCCAGCCACACCGTGTAAATGACGGGCCGCATATTGAGGGTGCCGTCAAGAAGTCGTCCATAAAGTCGCTTCACCCGTTCAAAATCCCGGTTGATCCTGCCGGAAAACCCCCTGTCCTCGCGCTCGGCCCGCAACAGCTTGGCCGACATCACGGGCGAAAGGGTCAGCGCGACCACTCCGGAAATCATGACCGCTCCGGCCAGAGTCAGGGCGAATTCCCGAAAGAGCGCCCCGGTCAGGCCGCCCTGCAATCCGATCGGCGCATAAACCGCGGCCAGGGTAATCGTCATCGCGATGATCGGACCGAGCAATTCACGCGCCCCCAGGATCGCTGCGTCGAACGGTTTCTGTCCCTCCCGAAGATGCCGCTCGACGTTTTCCACCACCACGATGGCGTCGTCCACCACCAGTCCGACCGACAGGACCACCGCCAACAGCGTCAACAGGTTGATGGTGAAACCGAATATCTGCATCAGGAACACCGCCCCGATCAACGAGACCGGAATGGCCACCAGAGGGACCAGGACCGAGCGCAGCGACCCGAGGAAGAGGAAGATGACGATGACCACAATCAGGAGGGTTTCCGACAGCGTCTTGATCACCTCCTGAATGGCGTTCTCGATATACTCGGTCGCATTATAGGCCACGGTTCCCTCGATCCCGACCGGCAGATCCCTCTGGATCGCGTCCATCTCTTTGGTGACCCTTCGGATGACATCGAGGGCATTCGCGTTGGGCAGGGCCCAGACTCCGATGAAGACCGCGGCCTGACCGGAAAAACGGACCTCGGCATCGTAGCTTTCGGCGCCGAGGGCCACATCCGCGATGTCCTCCAACCGCACGATGGCCCCACCGTGCTGCTTGACCACCAGACGCTTGAACTCCCCCACTGAACGAAGATCGGTATTGGCAGTCAGGTTGACCTGGATGAGTGAACCCTTGGTCTGTCCGATCGCAGCGAGGTAATTGTTGGCCGCAAGCGCCTGGCGCACCTGGACGGGACTGATATTATAGGCCGCCATCCGCTCCGGTTTCAGCCAGACCCGCATGGCAAAGGTGCGGGCGCCGAGGATGTCCGCCCGCTGCACACCTTCGATGGCGGACAACCTGGGCTGGATCGTCCGCACCAGGTAGTCCGTGATCTCGTTCTGTTTCAGGATATCCGAGGCGAAGCTCAGGTAAGCGGACGCAAACTGGCTGTCCGCCGACTCGATATTGATTATGGGTACCTCCGCCTCCGGGGGCAGGTCACCACGCACCTGGTCGACCTTGGAGCTGATTTCCGCCAACGCCTTGGTCGAATCGTAGTTCAACTTGAGGCGTGCCGTGATCGTGGATACGCTCAGGGAACTCCTGGATTCGAGGTATTCGATCCCGTCAGCCGCGGCGATGGCCCTCTCCAGCGGCGTGGTGATAAAACCGCGCACCAGATCGGAACTCGCCCCTACATAAACCGTGGTCACGGTGATCGAAGCGTTCTCGCTCCGCGGAAACTGGCGGACATTGAGTGAGCGAATGGCCTGAAGACCAGCCACGATGATGACCAGATTGATCACCACAGCGAGGACCGGTCGGCGCACGAAAAGGTCGGTAAACTTCATTCGGAATCTCCGATGCAGGGTTGGATACGGGAGCCGGTTCAGGAATCCGCCGGTGTGGGAGCGAGGTCAGCCTCCGGAGCCAGGTCGTTGAAAATGACAACCTTCACCCCGTTCCGCAACTTGAAGGCCCCGCTCGTCACCACCGTATCCCCAGGATCCAGTCCTGAAATCACCGATACAAAATCGCCCCGCCGCTCGCCCAGTCGAACAAACTGCTGATTCGCAATCGAGGCGATTTCGCCGCTCTCGGAATCCTCCTTCTCTCTGATCACAAAAACGGAATTCCCATACGGGGCAAAAATCACCGAGGTCGCCGGAATGCTGAGAACTTCCTCTTCCTCGGGCAGGATGATGGTCGCCTCGACGAACATGCCCGGGCGCAGGATAGCCTCCGAATTCGAAAAGGTGGCACGACATCGAACATTACGAGTCGTCGCATCGACCTCCGGACTGATCGTGGTGAGTTGCCCTTCCTGAAGAATGTCAGGGGCGGTGTCCGCCGTAACCTGGACTGTCTGCCCTACCGACAGCTTGGCCAGGTTCTGTTGCGGCATCCAGAAATCCACATAGATCGGTTCAAAGGACTGGACCGAAACGATAGGTTCGCCACTGCCCAGGAACTGACCAAGATCGACCTGTCGGATCCCCAACCGACCGGAAAAAGGCGCCCGAACCGTTTTCTTCTCAATCGCGGCCAGGGTGTTCCGCACCTGGGCCTCCGCTCCTTTCTGCTTGGCCAGGGCCGCATCGAGATCCGCCTGGGAATTGGACCGGGTCTGACGCAGTTCACGGGCCCGTTTCAAACTCAGTTCGGCCAATTCCAATTCGGCTTCAACCGCTGCCAGCTGAGCCTCTTCGATCGACGTGTCGAGCCGAATCAGGATATCACCGGTCTCAACCTCGGTCCCGGACCGGAAGGCGATCTCAGTCACCGTGCCTGCCAACTCGGCGCTGGCCAGAACGCCCTGCACCGCAGCCACCGAGCCGACCGCCTTGAGCCGGGGTTGCCAGAGGGCTGCCTCGGCCACCGCCGTGGTGACTGACTCAGGAGGGGGAGAAAAGCTCTTTCCCGACGCGATCAAGGCTTTGATCTGCATTACCTTGATCCCTCCGAGTACCCCAACGATGACGAGCAAACAGAATCCGGCTAATAGAAATTTCTTGGTCATATCTCTTACTGCTCCGATTTTCACTGACGGAGGATCGCGATGGGACAAATGGCCAACCGATCCCGATCTGAGCTCGGGCGGCGGACGCCGTCACCCTGGTCCTCCGACGGTCCAAAGAACCGCAGGAAAGCATCAGTGAATCAGCCCGGGGCCAAGGTCAAACCTGACCAAAAAAAATTACTGAAGACTATCTGGCGGAATCGCCTATTCGCGTGAAGATATCGTAAGCAGGGTCACCACCGCCGCAAAGATCAGGGTGGGCACGATGACCCAGGCAGCGTTGATCGGTATGCTCCAGTGATTCACCGCCCAGGCAACCGCAATGCACTTGGCGATGATGACCACCCAGGCGATTTCCAAAAACAGCAGGTGAGCACGACTCAGTCTGCCAAGATCTATTAGCTTTGCAGCCATGCCTCCAGAATAGAGCTAATACTCAGAAACCGCTTCGCACCCCTTGGCATGTTCTGCGCAGATCCTGCCCGAGGGAGAGTTGGAACTTATGAGTTAAGAGTTAAGAATTAGGAATGCAGAAAGGATTCGGCCCTCGATGAAGCCCTGCAATCTTGAGGAGTCTTCAACCGTCCACCTTCAAACTTCGCTCCAACCACCGATGATGTGAAACGGTCTCCGAGATCCGCACCGTGCGGTCGTAAATCCAGAATCGCCGGATACCCGGGCCGATCCCGGCCTCCCGGCGCCCGTCGATTCCCCGAAAATGGGGACTGAACCGACCCCACCCGAACTGGCGGTCGCGGCCACCGTCCAAGAGCTGATCATCGACCACGATGCTGATGATCCTGGGTCCGCCATCCAGGATCACGGTGACATTTTGGATGACGCTCTCCCTCAGGACCCCATCCTCCGTTTTCCAGGAGACACGGGTGCGGCCATCTGAAAACAGCATCTCCAACCCTCCTTTGGCATCGACACTCAGAATCACGCCCCTCCCGTCCCGAGCCCGTGAATCCATCAAGACGAGTGTCCCGTCCGAGAGCGGCCGACAGATCTGGAAACCCAGGCTGACGCCTCGTCGGAAGTCACCCGTTCCCTGATCGGGTCGACCGATGTCCCTCCCGAGAAACGCAGGCAGTCGTGGCATCTCGATCGTATGCGACCGCCCCTCCTCGAGATCCAGATCGAGCACCCTGCCGTCAATGCTTTCGATCGGCGCCTCGAATTGCCCCCACAGACCCCGGATCAGATCCGGCTCAACTTCGTGCACCCTGGGGATATGCTTCTGGGTCTCTGTCAGGAAAAACCGCCCCCGATCCTCGACCAGGTCGGGATAACTCATTCGCACAAATGGATCATCGTCATAGAGCACAATCTCGGGTTGGCTCCAGGCGATCACTCGACCTTCCGGCGACTCCCGCTCCACACCTCCACAGAGCCATACCGGATTGCGGTCCTCATACCATCTCCCTCCGTGGTTGTGAAACCAATACAGGTATTTCCCACTTTCGCATCGCCAGGCGAAATTGGCCGCCCGGGGATGCTTGATCAGGCGCCCATCCGGATACGCCATATAGGTTGGTTCCGACCAACTCCTCCCCTGGTCGCGGCTGTAGGCACAGACCGGATGCCCGTCGATCGACCGATAAACGCTGAAGAACGAGCCGTCACTCATCACCGAATAACTCTGTTCCTCGGCAATCGGCCCGCCGCCGGGGGGAGTGCACAGGCCGGTCTCGCCTTCAGGCAGAGTCTTCCACCGGATTTTCCGAGGATCGTCTGCAGTATCCAGTTTTTCACTACACAATAGCCATCCTTCCGAGCGGGTGAAAAAGCCTTCCCCGAGGCCGCCGACCTTGTGCAGCGAGACATAGGCCGATCCTTCGTGCCGAAAGGGTCTCCCGACATTCCAGAAGAACCGAATCTTTCCTCCGTAGGGGTTTTCACGGTCGATCTTCGACTCCCGGACGAAGATCGGATATCTTTCCGCCGACCAGCTCCTGCCGTGGTCATCGCTGAACTTGAAGACAAAGTACCCCTGCGAATCGACCCGCCGGCAGATTCCGCCCGCATACGGTGGATCGTCTGCCACGACCTCGCGGACATTGTCCGTATTGTGGTTGTAGAAGCAAAAAACCCGGCCGGACGAAGCCTTCAGCAGGACGGCATAGGAGGCTTCAGGACCATCCGCGGGCTCAACATCAACACAGGAATCCCAGGTTCGCCCCCGATCCACGCTCCGACTGGTCACCACGTGCTGGCCGGGCTGTCCCTCGTGCCCGCTGCCCGTGGTGAAAACACAGAGCCAGGCGCCGTCGTCCGTTTTGATGATGTAGGGCTGGTCGCTGTAGCCCTCGGTCGGAAGAGGCAAACCCCGGCTGACATGGCGGGAGTCGGGAACCGGGCGAAATTGACTATTGAATTCCGGGCTCATCACATTCAGTTCGCACCTATTCACCCGACCATACGGGTCGACGTCGAGCGCATTCCTGAACTGAATCGTCTTGACTTGACCCACGGAGTGACCGCCACATTCATACTATCCCAGATTTCACGACCCATGACTAAACGAACACATTACACACGAACGTCTGCGCTGCCGGCGATCCTCGGCGCCCTTCTGATCACCGTCTCGGTCCTCCTCCCGGCCGCAATGCATGCACAGGTCAACACCAGCGTCAACACCAGCGCCGCCCGCTGGGGCCTCTCCGAGTTCTATATCGGAGGCACCTATATCGGAGAGGGATCAACCTCGCTTGATTATGCGCCGGTCAAACTCGACTTCGAGGACGACTGGGGCTTCACCCTCGGGGGCGGTTATCACCTCAACAATCACCTTTTTGTAGGCGGCGACCTCCTTTTCGCGAATTCGACTTTTAATGGCACCAGCAGCGAGGATGACTCAAAGCTGCGCCAGAGCATGCGCCAATGGGGCATCACCGCGGGCTTCGAATACAATCTGCTGGAAGGCCCGCTGACACCTTATATATCAGCCGGGCTCGGGTTCACTTACCTCGAAACCGACGTTCCCAACGCAGATCCCGAATACGTCTGCATTCCCGACTATTACTGGGGTTGGTGGTGTTATTGGGCCTATCCGGTCTACTCAGACTGGTTCTTCACCTACTACGCGGGGGTCGGCCTGCGCTGGGATATCAGTGATCGCTCTGTCATCAGATTTTCCTACAAGTCGAACTGGATAGACGTTTCCGGGGTCACCTCCCAGTTACGCCAGGATATGATTTCCCTGACCTGGGGCGGTAAGTTCTAGTGTCCCAAATAAGTTCTTTCCCCGATCGGCTCACCTGAATGCCATTCGAAGGGGTCAAACCTGAATGGCACAAAGGCAGGGGCGCGACGTCTTCGACCTGAAGGAACTTCCTGGCTCGTCCTCAGGTGAAGGCACAATCAGCTGTATTCACTGATGCGGGGATTTGCAGTGGTGGAGGCAAGAATCGACGTGCAGAGGCCAAACGAACCTCTATACGTTTCTCCATGACTCCACTGTCACTCCGCGTCGAACACCTCACCTCTCCCCTCGGACTCGACATACCGACCCCTCGTTTCTCCTGGAAACTGAAGGGCTCCGGACGCTCGGCCGTTCAAACGGCCTACCGGCTGATCGTTGCGTTTTCATCCGCAAAGGCGCGCTCCGGTCACGAAGGCATCTGGGATACCGGGAAAGTGCTCTCAGCGAATTCCCACCTGGTTTCCTATAAGGGACCGGAACTGAGATCTCACACCCGCTACTGGTGGACAGTTCAGGTTTGGGATGGCGACCGGAAGGCGGGCAGAGCATCCGCACCCGCCTGGTTCGAAACCGGATTTCTCGGCCACTCATGGCCGTCCGTCTGGATCGAAGCGGCAGAACCCAGGAAGAGCCAACCCAACCCCGCCTGGCTCCTGCGGCGCTCGTTCTCACTGGCCGAGCCACCCAAGTCCGCCCGCCTTTACATTACTGCAAGGGGCTGGTTCGAACCCTGGATCAACGGTAAACGTATCGGGCAGGATCACCTCGCCCCCGGATGGACCGACTATAATAAGCGGATCGAATACTCGACCTATGATGTGACCGGTCGGATACAACCCGGTGAGAATACCCTGGGGTCATGGCTGGCCGACGGCTGGGCCTGCAGCTGGCTTATGGGCAGCAAAAAAGGATACTACGGGGATAAACCGTCACTCCTTGCCGCCCTGCGCATCAAGCATCGGGATGGACGAATCGAATGGATCGCCTCCGATCGGAAATGGCAGTGCCGTCGATCCCCGATCACCTCGGCCGGCCTCTATGAAGGCGAAGTCTACGATGCCCGTCGTGAGGTCACTGACTGGTCGGGCCCCGAATCCGGCTCAAACCGCGGCTGGAAGCCGGTGGCTCCGACCCCCCACCCGCCCGACATCAACCTTACCGCAAAAGCTCTCCCACCGGTCCGTACTGTCGAGGAATTCCCCCCCCGGAAGCTTACCCAGCCAAGACCGGGTCTCTGGGTGTTTGATCTCGGACAGAATATCGCCGGTGTTGCCCGTCTCAGAATCCGCCAACCACGCGGCACCCGGCTGACCCTCCGTCACGCCGAAATGCTTCAGGCCGACGGTTCAATCTACACGGAGAATCTACGGGGCGCCCCGGCGACCGACACCTATACCTGCCGAGGAACCGGGACCGAGGAATGGCAGCCCAAGTTCACCTTTCACGGATTCCGCTACGTCGAATTAACCGGTTTGAAAGGTCGTCCCGCGAAATCCACTCTCACCGGCCTGGCCTGGTCCAGTGATCTCGAACCGGCCGGCGACTTCAGTTGCTCCCACCCGCTTATCAATCAGTTGCAGAGCAATATCCAGTGGGGTCAGCGCGGTAACTTCCTCGATGTCCCAACCGATTGCCCGCAACGCGACGAACGCCTCGGTTGGAGCGCCGACGCCCAGGTCTTCACCCCCACCGCCCTCTTCAATTTCGACTCAACGGCCTTCCTGCGGAAATACTGTCACGATCTGCGGGATGGCCAGAGCGCCGAGGGCGCTTTTCCCGATGTCGCTCCCGATGTTCTGAGCAAATCAGGTCTCCGCCCGGAACCCGAATGGTCCTGGCTGGGGAACGCCGCCTGGGCGGACGCCGGTGTCATCATCCCCTGGGTAATCTACGAACGGTCGGGCGACCTCGGCATCCTGCGGGAAAACTATGACGCGATGCTCCGGTGGATCGACTACCAGGAACGCACAAGTTCAAATCTCATCCGTCCAGATACCAACTACGGCGATTGGGTGGCCACAGAGGCAGTCCGATCCAATTGGGCGCCCACTCCCTGCGACATGCTCGGCACGGCCCACTTCGCCCACTCAACCAACCTGACCGCTCGCTGCGCGGATCTGCTGGGACAAGAGAAAGACGCCGCACGATTGCGTCGACTGCACGCCCGGATCGTGAAGGCCTTCAATCACCAGTACGTTGCACCTTCGGGACGACTCTCCGGAGACACCCAAACCGGGTATTGCATGGCGCTTGCCTTCAACCTGCTTCCGGAAAAACTCCGCCCGGCCGCGATCTCCCATCTGAAGCGGGCGATTGAAAAACGCGGTTGGCATCTCTCGACCGGATTCATCGGCACGCCCTTTCTCTGCCCCGTCCTGACCCGACATGGAGCCCACGATATCGCCTGCCGGCTCCTGCTTAACGAGAACTACCCATCCTGGCTCATGCCGGTGAAGAACGGTGCCACCACCATGTGGGAACGCTGGAACAGCTGGACCCCGGAGGACGGCTTTGGCCCCGTGGATATGAATTCGTTCAATCATTATGCCTTCGGAGCGGTCGGTGATTGGCTCTACCGGAAGGTCGCCGGCCTAGGCTACGCTTCCCCCGGCTACAAGAGGTTGCACTTCCAACCCCGACCCGGAGGGGGACTGACCCGCGCCTCCGCCTGGCATGAAACTCCCTACGGTCGAGCGGAATCCGCCTGGCGCATCTCCGGTTCAAAACTGGTCTGCAGATTCGTCGTTCCGGCCAACACCGCTGCCCTGGCAATTCTCCCGGCCCGAACCAGGAAATCGATCGAAGCAACCGGCCCAACCAGGATCACGCTCCGCAGGCACCAAGATGGATTCAGCAGCGAACTCAACCCCGGCCACTGGCGCTTTGTCATCTCCCAACCTGTTCTGACTCCGGTCCACGACTGAGGGAGAACAATAGGGAGGCAATCCTGAATGGCGCTGAGTTAAGGGGGGCATCTGGAGTTTTCCAACGAAGAATAGCCAACGGGGTCATTGCTCATTATCTTGCATGCCAATGCGAGTACCGAGGCAGCCACTCTGCCGACATCAGCCTATGTGCTTTGACCCCCTCGAAGCCAAGTTGACCGCAATTCATCCTGTCCCGCGCCTTAACTTGGCGCCATTCAGGTTTGACCCCTTTTCGAGACACTTCGAGCATCTCTGTCCATGATCGGCTCAGACTTTCGCAAGGCGCTCAAATCAGGACAGCGTGTCTATGGCACAATGACGGTCTCCGATGCCGCCCGCTGGCCGGACATGTTGGCCTCTCTCGGTCTCGATTTCATCTTCATCGACACCGAGCACATCGCCATCGACCGCACGGCACTCTCGTGGATGTGTCAGATCTATACGGCCCACGGGATGGCCCCCATCGTGCGCATCCCCTCGCCCGACCCCTATGTCGCAACCGTTGCTTCAGACGCCGGCGCTCAAGGCATTATCGCGCCATACATCGAGACGGTCGAGCAAGTCCAGGCGCTCCGCGGTGCCGTGAAATACCGACCCTTGAAGGGAAAACGACTGGAGCGACTCCTCGAAGGAGCACCTGCAGAGCCCCGACTGGCTGAATACCTTGAAAACCACAACCAGGACCACACGCTGATTATCAATATCGAGAGTGTCACCGCCTGGGAAAACCTGGACGACCTGCTGGCCGTGCCCGATCTCGATGCCATCCTGATCGGCCCCCATGACCTCTCCACCACGATGGGAATCCCTGAAGATTACGCGAATCCGGAATTCGATCGCGCGGTCATCGACATACTTTCCCGGGCTCGCAAGGCCGGTCTAGGAGCCGGGATACACGTGACTACCGGAGATGGATTGAATACGGAAGACCACATTCGCTGGATCGAGGCAGGAGCCAACCTGATCGTGCATCGGGCTGATGTCATCGCCGCCCAACACCTCTTGAGTCGGGAATTGAAGCAGATCCGCGATGCAGTCGGAGATGCAGCGGTTGGGGATTCAGAGGTCGATCTCAATATTTAGTGGCGCGAAAAATTGGATTTCCTGATCCGGTTCGGTCCATAGCGGCCAGGCCTGCCTGCCATCCTGTCCGGGCGTAGGACGCGAAGCCTGAAGATTCAGCGACCTGATGCCATTCGAAGGGGTCAAACCTGAATGGCACTAAGTTAAGCACCTGTCTGGGAATTTTCGACGAAGAACAGCCGACGGGGTCATTGCTCATTATCTTGCATGCCAATGCGAGATATGTGCTTTGACCCCCTCGAAGCCAAGCTAACCGGAATT
>Ga0164313_10000656_pt1 | contig 28622 bp, 27 predicted proteins | sample GuaBasSedimGuay4_FD_113735 | JGI IMG/M metagenome (GOLD analysis project Ga0164313, IMG submission 113735) | Subseafloor sediment microbial communities from Guaymas Basin, Gulf of California, Mexico - Guay4, Core 4569-4, 0-3 cm | ecosystem: Environmental > Aquatic > Marine > Hydrothermal vents... | reverse complement strand
TTGTCTTACTATTAGTAGGTTGTGACACTAAAAACAAACCTGTTGAAGAGAAGAAAGAAAATGAAATTAATGCTCAAACAAAACTTAACATTCCTGTTAAAATAAAGAAAAATGTTTTTAAAAAAAGGGAATCGGACAGCATTGACACAAAGAATGTAGTCGAATTTTTAACGAAATACGGCAAGCTGAATAAAGAGACCTTTGTTCTCATTAAAACGAGATTGGGAAATATAAAGATCAGATTGTATAAGGACACACCCTTACACAGAGCGAATTTTATTTTTCTTACTAAAATCGGGTATTTTAATTCTACTTGTTTTTATCGTGTTGTACCTGATTTTATTATCCAAGGTGGTAATTCTGAAAGAATTACAACAATGCGGTATAGAAATAAATACAGAAATTACAAAATGCCTTCTGAGTTTAAACAAAACCGAAAACACAAATACGGGGCTATAGCTATGGCTAGAGACTGGGAAAACAATCCTCATAAGAAATCAAATCCTTTTGAATTTTATATTATTCAGGGCAGAGATGGCGGACATCATTTAGATGGAGAACATACCGTTTTTGGTGAAGTGATTTCAGGTTTTTCTACTATGGATAAAATTGTAAATCTAAAGACCGGTAGTGATGAATGGCCATTGGATGACGTATTTATGAAAGTCGAAGTTTTAGACTGATATTTGAGTATCTTTGCCAAAAATTTTGAAGGATGGAATTTTTAGAGGAAATTGAAAGGAGACGAACGTTTGGTATTATATCGCACCCCGATGCGGGTAAAACTACATTGACAGAAAAGTTATTACTATTTGGTGGTGCTATACAAGAGGCCGGTGCTGTTAAAAATAACAAAATTAAGAAGGGTGCAACCTCTGATTTTATGGAAATTGAACGGCAGCGTGGAATTTCTGTAGCTACTTCTGTTCTGGGTTTTAACTATAAGGATATAAAAATAAACATTCTGGATACGCCCGGGCATAAAGATTTTGCCGAAGATACTTTTCGTACTTTAACTGCTGTCGATAGTGTTATTGTTGTTATTGATGTTGCAAAAGGTGTGGAAGAACAAACCGTGAAATTGGTGGAAGTTTGTAGAATGCGCAAAATTCCAATCATTGTTTTTATCAACAAATTGGATAGGGAAGGAAAAGATGCATTTGATCTGTTGGATGAAGTGGAACAAAAATTAAAATTAAAAGTTGTTCCATTAAGTTTTCCCATTGGAATGGGATATGATTTTAAAGGTATTTATAATATCTGGGAGAAAAAATTGAACCTTTTTTCGGGCGATATCAAACAGACTGTATCAGATGGTGTCGAATTTGATAATATTGACGATCCTGAATTGGACAGAGTTATTGGTGAGAAATGGGCGAATGAACTGAGAGAGGAATTGGAACTGATTGAGGAAGTTTATCCTTCATTTGACAGAGAAGAATATTTGAACGCGGAACTTCAACCGGTATTTTTCGGATCGGCCTTGAATAACTTTGGAGTTAAAGAATTATTAGATTGCTTTATCGAAATTGCTCCTTCACCACAGCCGAAAATGTCTGATACACGATTGGTGGATTCAAAGGAAGATAAATTTACAGGATTTGTTTTTAAGATCCATGCCAACATGGACCCAAAACACAGAGACAGATTGGCCTTTGTTAAAGTTGTTTCCGGTATATTTAAAAGAAATACGAACTATCTACACGTTAAAAAGGGTAAAAGATTTAAATTTTCGAGTCCGAATGCATTTTTTGCAGAGAAGAAAGAAATAGTGGATGAATCCTTTCCGGGAGATATTGTTGGTTTACACGATACAGGTAATTTTAAAATTGGGGATACGCTTACAGAAGGGGAAATATTGGAATTTAAAGGGATTCCGAGCTTCTCGCCAGAGCATTTTAGATATGTAAACAATGCTGATCCTATGAAATCCAAGCAATTGGCTAAAGGACTGGATCAATTGATGGATGAAGGTGTAGCGCAGCTCTTTACTTTAGATATTAACGGCAGAAAAGTAATTGGTACTGTTGGTGCTTTACAATTTGAAGTTATCCAATATCGATTGGAACATGAATATGGAGCAAAATGTTCCTATGAAAATTTAAATGTTCATAAAGCTTGCTGGGTTGAACCGAATCCCGACAGCGATGGGGAGGTTACCAGCAATGAATTTAAGGAGTTCAAACGTGTTAAACAACGCTATTTGGCAAAAGACAAAAAGGGCCAACTGGTTTTTCTGGCTGACTCAGCATTTACAATACAAATGACACAGGAAAAATATCCCCATGTAAAACTTCATTTTGTAAGTGAGTTTAAATAATGGATCAGTATTTCAAGAGATCCTGTATGGCCAATTTGAATCTGCTTTGGGGTAAATAGTTGTCCTCTAGATCACCGGCAAACGGGATTGGCATTTCCAAACTGCCAACTCTCTTCACCGGTGCATCTAAATATTCGAAACAATTTTCCATTATTAAAGAGGAAATATCAGATGCAATGCCACCAAACAAGCTGTCTTCATGCAGAATAATGGCCTTCCCTGTTTTTTTTACAGAGGCAAATATTGCCTCTTCGTCCAAGGGTTGTAGGGTTCGCAGGTCAATGATATCAGCATTGATATCCATTTCCGCAATGATTTTTAAGGCCCAGTGAACTCCTGCCCCATATGTGATCACGGTAACTGTATTGCCCTGAGTTAAAAGAGAAGCCTTTCCAAATGGCAAGGTATAATAATCATCCGGAACCTCCTGATAAATAGATCGATACAATTGCTTATGTTCAAAGAATAAAACGGGATTAGGGTCTTCAATTGCAGTCGTCAGCAGCCCCTTTGCATCATAGGGGAATGCCGGATATACTACTTTTAGTCCCGGTGTCTTCGTAAACCATGCCTCATTTGTTTGACTGTGAAACGGGCCAGCTCCTATACCCCCACCACAAGGCATTCGCAAAACAACATCACTATTTTCACCCCATCTATAATTTGATTTTGCCAGAAGGTTAACGATGGGATTAAAACCTGTCGCCGCAAAATCTGAAAATTGCAATTCCACAACCGATTTCTGCCCTGCAATAGACAATCCAAAAGCTGTTTCTATAATGGAGGATTCACAAATAGGGGTATTTCTCACCCTTTGATCGCCAAACTGTTTTAAAAACCCCTTGGTTATCTTAAACACACCCCCATATTCAGCAATATCCTGCCCCATGATTATGAGGTCTTGATGTTTTTCCATGGCTTGTCGTAAACCATTTGAAATAGCGTCAATGAACCGGATCTTTGATTTTTTTTTACCTGGATATATTTGTTGAAAATCAAATTTCTTATATACATCTCCTAATTCCGACTTAAGATCAAAAGTTGTTTCCGGTGCATCAAAGGCTAATTTTAAGCTCTGATTTATATCATTAACGATCTCCTTTTTAAAACTTACTTCCATATCTTCAGTAAGAATATTTTCTATTCTTAAGTACTCCTGAAAGTTTTCAATTGGATCTTTTGCTGCCCAATATTCCAGTAAATCTTTTGGAACATATTTATTTCCGATCGCTTCTTCATGACCTCTCATTCTAAAGGTCTTGAATTCTACAAGTACCGGATGCGGATTTTTTCTTATGTCTTCTGCTATTCTTTTTATAGTGGAATACACTTCGACAATATTATTGCCTTCAACAATTATGCTTTCCATACCATAACCAGATCCTTTATCGGCAATATTTTCGCAGTTAAATTGGGCATAAGATGGTGTGGATAAACCGTAGCCATTATTCTCAACACAAAATATTACCGGCAAATTCCATACAGCTGCCACATTAAGTGCTTCATGAAAATCGCCCTCACTCGTACCACCTTCCCCTGTAAAAACCGCTGTTACCTTAGCATTATTTTTTATTAGGTCAGATAGTGCTATGCCATTAGCAACCCCTAATTGGGGGCCTAAATGAGATATCATACCAACAATGTGATATTGCTTTGTGCCAAAATGAAAAGATCGGTCTCTGCCTTTAGTGAAACCATTCGGCTTACCCTGCCATTGCAAAAATAATTTATCTAAAGGGATTTTTCTCGAGGTAAATACACCCAGATTTCGGTGTAGCGGCAAAATATATTCAACTTCGTTTAGCGCCTGAGTAAGCCCAACACAAATCGCCTCCTGACCTATTCCGGAAAACCATTTGGAAATTTTCCCCTGCCGTAAAAGTATTAACATCTTTTCTTCAATCAGCCTTGATAAAAGCATTGATCTATAAAGTGTTAATAGTGTTTTCTTACTTATTTTATCAGTACCCAAATCGAAATTCATAAACCAATAACGTCTATACTTTTAATTCAAAAAAATATTCAAATTTTTATAAAAAAAATCCTCAACACCAAAATATTTCGCTGTATGAGGATCTATAAATAAATTATTTTATAATTAAAAAGATATTTCCTTGAAAATTTTATGCATCAATCGCTTCTTATCATTTATCACTTCTTCCAGCGAAATAGAGGTCTCGGTTCTTTTTATACCCGGAATTCTATCTAATTCGAATATAATCTCTTTAGCATGTCTGGTATCTTTAGCTCTAATTTTACAAAAAATTGAAAATTTCCCTGTTGTAAGGTGAGCAACAGTAACCTCAGGAATTTTCTTTATTTCTTCAATAGCATTAATTGTACCTGATGAGTTCTCTAAAAAAACTCCAACATAAGCAATAAAGGTATAATCCATTTTATTGTAATCTACACTTAAAGTGGAGCCTTTAATCACACCTTCATCCTCCATTTTTTTTACTCTAACATGAATTGTGCCAGCAGACACTAACAGGTTTTTCGCAATATCGGTAAAAGGAGTGCGCGCATTTTCTATTAATGTTTCTAAGATTTGGTGATCCAGTTCATCTAATTTGAATTTTGCCATATTGATATAATAAATATTTTTTACAAATATCTTAAAAAAAATCGGACTAAATAATGTTTTCTATAATTTTTAATATCAAAAAGTATATTTTCACTAATTATGGGATGTTTTTTATATAAGTTATTATGTCTTCTTCATTTTCAAAAATGAGATTTGAACTGTTTATAGTTCTATTGGCACGATATTTAGATAAGTTCTCAATTTTATCCACTCTTGGTATAAAATGTAGTTTTTTTTCCTGTAATTTCTCTTCGAATAAAATACCAATATCGATTTTTTTGCCTTGGTATATTACATCTTTCAAAAGAATGTCCAAATAGTTCTTTTCATTATCAGGAATATCAAAATATACCTTGTAATCACATTTTTCAGTGTCATCTGAAATAAAATAAAGTCCTTGTAATAACGAGAAGAAGGTGTATTTCCGTGTCATTTCTCTTTGATAATCGTTTTTATAATGACCGGATTCAACTAAAATCGTATTATATCCAATTTTTTGAAAATTATCACCGGTTGCAGTAGGATAGAATTCATCGGTATATCTTCCAACTTGATCGGGTATCACATTTTGAAGAAAATTATTCATCGATACAATTACCTCCATGGTTTCTTTCCTTCCACTTGTAATTTTCCTTTTCTTTTCCTCGGAAGGCGCCAAAAAGGATATGGTCGCCGGATTACTATTTTTACCTACACTAAATATTGTTCTTTGGTCATGCATATTAAAGCAATAATCCGGTTGGAAACCCTTTACGATTTTTTGCAATAACTTACTCTCCGAAGCTTTTTTATCTATAAAATCTCTGTTCAGATCTATTTTCTGCGCATTTAACCTGCTATAAACTTGTGCACCGTCAGGGTTAAGCATCGGAATACATTTTATAGTGCAATTATTGAGAATTTGATCTTTTAGATCGGAAAGATCACCCGGATTCTCCAAGAAATTAAAAAAATCAAATAATGCTTTCGTCCCTGTACTTTCATTACCGTGCATTTGTGTCCATATCACTATTTTAACTTTCCCCTTTCCAAACTCCAGATCGTATATGTCCCTGTTTTGATAAGAAGAGCCGGCAAGTTCAATCTTTAAATTAAATTTAATACTTCTGATTATTGGAAGAATTTGTTCCAATGTAATCCATCTGCCAGTGATTTTATTTTGATATTTATTGGAATACCATTCTTCTAATTTCTCAATACTAATTTGTTTCATTTTACAAATGTAAATAAACATTCTTTTACAATTGTAAACAGATGTTTGTTGTTAATTCATTACAATTGTAAATTATTTTATATCTTGAATTATATGGATATGAAATTTGTATAAGAATATTTTATATCAATTAATATAATTATTATATAGATCTATTAATCTGTATATTAAAATACATAAATTAAAGTATACCATAAGGTATTTTATTGAAATTCCAAACAATAATGATCCTTACTTTGAAATTTCTAAATCTTTAATTACATTTGTAAACTTAAATATTGATTACAATGGTAAACAGCAGTGATTTCGTGTATCGCGTGAATAAAATCATGGATTATTATCAGTTATCTCCCTCTGCATTTGCTGATAGGATCAAAGTACAAAGGTCCAGTATTTCTCATTTGTTGTCGGGAAGAAATAAGCCCAGTTTAGATTTTGTACTAAAGGTTGTAAAGGAATTTGAGCTCGTAGATTTATATTGGTTGCTAAACGGTAAAGGTACTTTCCCCAAAGACATTCCTACATCTCCTACCCGATCACTTTCAGAAAATGAAAGCCCTGTTAAAGAAAGGCAAATGGGCTCCAATTCCAAAATTACTAATCCTGTAAACAAAAAAATTGACAGAATTGTAATTTTTTATTCCGATGGTACATTCAGAGAATATGTTCAATAAAAAAACAGGGGGTTAAAAAGGTGGCTTTTTGGCCTTCCCGTATAAGAGGCATGGATGTTTTGTTTTGAATGTCTAAGGTAAAATAAAAAATCCCCAGGATATTAAACCCTGAGGACCATCAATATTTTTATTATTATTAGTTCATTTCTTCAATTCCACCCTGCACTATTTTTATCAACGCATCTTTATTCGCAAAATCTGACTCTTTCTTTAAGGATAAGATCTGCTGCAGTACTTGAACCGCCATTTTATCTGCTCCATATTGCGCGTACTGCTTGCCCATTTTCACAAAGGAATCTACTAAATTTTGAGTAGCTTCTTCATTCGCACTGGGAGCAACCCATTGAAAGCCATCTTTGTATATATTTTGAGTTTCTTTGTCTTCCGTAAAAAACATTCCCATAATTAAATTATCGGCAACGAATGGCATTTTGGCTTCTGTCCTGTCTTTAATATAAATTGGAATTAATGCGCTCTTCATCCCTTCTATCTCCTCTTCATTTGTAATTGAATTGACGAAGTCCATTGCTGCATCTTTATCAGCATTATACAATGAAGACAAAGCACTTCCTTTAACAGCATTAGATTTGCTTAACAGTGCCTGTTTATAAATAGAGACATACTTCGTATTATCTAAACTTTTCAATTTTGTAATCGCTGCAGCCTGAACTAGTGTTTTTTCATCTTTTACTGCCAATTTTTCTACAATTTTTATTGCGTTTTTTGCATTTGTATTAGAAAGATCAATTTTATTTATCACGAGTATCCTCAAACCATAAAAAGGGTCATTTAAGGCCTTCGTCAGTGTCTCAAATGCCATTTCCTCACTTTGATTATCTGCTAAACCTTCAATTGCTTCTCTGCGGTCTAAATATTTTTTACCATGGGCATATTGATAAATATAATTTTCTGTTGACTTATGGTCTGTGATTTCTGCTAACAAAGTTTTGCTTGCTCCAACGTTGACCCACTTGGGTTTTTTAGCATATTTAAATGAATATGCTTCTTCTTTTTTAGTCACCCACACATTATATGTTTGAGGGCTTTCCCCTTCATAAACATCAATCTCCAATGGGAATTCAAAGGTATTTTCCTGAGACTGAGATACTTTCACAGTCACCATATTCGCTTCCTCACTGTAAATATAACTTATATCCAACTTAGGGTGACCGCTCCCAAAATACCATTGATTAAAAAACCAATTCAGGTCTTTTCCACTTACCTCCTCCAGTGCTATCCTCAATTTATGCGCTTCCCCTGTACCGTACATATTATCTCTTAAATACAACTCCAGACCAGCTTTAAAGGCATCACCTCCAATATAATTCCTTAGCATGTGTAAAACAGCACCTCCCTTATTATAGGAAACTGCATCGAACATATCCTCCCTGGTCTCATAATAAAATCGAACTAAATTTTTGGATTCACTCCCGCTGTTAAAATATCCTTGCGTTTCGTCATACCAATGATCGTCGGCATAGTCCTTACCGTATTTGTACTCGAACCACAAATATTCACTATAATTTGCAAATGATTCGTTAACCGTTATATTACTCCAACTTTCTGTAGTTACCAGATCACCAAACCAATGATGAAATAATTCATGGGCAATAACGCTTTCCCATGTATTTTCATCTATCAAATCGCCTGGTTGCTGATAGGCCATTTCACCGTGAAGTACGGCAGTTGTATTTTCCATGGCCCCGCTAATGTAGTCTCTACCGACGATCTGTGCATATTTTTGCCAAACATAATCAACACCAGTGTAATCGGAAAAGAACTGGATCATCTCAGGAGTTAAGCCAAAAATATCCATTGCATAGGGTTCATATTCCTCTTCCACATAGTAATCAACTTCAATATCTTCCCATTTATCTTTTATAATGCTAAACTCTCCTACTCCCATAAAAAATAAATATGGCGCGTGTTTTTGATCCATTTTCCAATAATCTGTTCTGGTTCCATCCTTATTTTCGGTCTGTTTTTCCAGAAGCCCATTGGAAAGTGTTACATACTTTTCAGGAACTGTAATAGATATTTCCTGGGTGGATTTTTGATTTGGAGAATCAATCGTTGGAAACCAACAACTACTTGATTCTGTTTCACCCTGTGTCCAGATTTGGGTAGGTTTATCAGGGTCAGAACCATCATGGTCAATAAAATACAGGCCTTTGGCATCGGTAATTGCAGCACTGCCTTTTTGCTCCACTTCTTCCGGGCGAGCTGTATATTTTATATATATCGTGTATTTATCACCTTTGGCATAAATATTGGCCAGATCGATTTTTAATTTATTGCCGTCATATTCATACTTCAGATCTTTACCATCACGCGATACTTTATGAATCAACATGGCTTTTGCATCTAATGTCAGATTTTGAACATTGTAAAAATGAGGTTCTAAAGTAATCCATGCTTCTCCAAGTAAATACCTGTTTTCAAAATCAAATTTGACATCTAATTTAGTGTGAACCAAATTACTGATCTTTTCATTTTCTGATCTGTAGGTTGTGTTTAAAACCGGTGCTTCCTGCCCGAAAGAAAACATCATACCAAAAACAAAGAAGAGTATAAATATTCGTAATTTCATAATGTATTATTAATTAATTGATAAAAAAGCAAATATAATGCATTCCATATAGATGTATACGTTAAAAATTGGTTAAACTAAACCAATGATTGACTATAATTACATAGGATTTTTGCAGACTTAAAGTCTGCTTCATGAAAGTCCCATAGCAATAAATTCGTATCGGAAATTTTAAACGCTAAAGCGAAATGTACCAAAGCACATACTCGTCCGCCTAATTATTTATAATTTGATTGCATATGGGGATTCCCTTTTTCAAGGGAATGACTCACAGAACTCCACGACACCTAGCTTACTTTCACACTATTGAATAATAAATTTAGATCTTCCAATACAGAATGTGATTTAACTAAATTTGCAATCAATAAAAGCCGTTTTAGAATGATCTAAAACAGCTTTTATAATAATCTGTAATTTTAACAATACTAGTTCATTTCGCCCAAAAGATCTCCGATTTGAGCAAAGGCCGGATTATCAGTATCAAATTTTTCTACATCTTTCATCAGTTTCATGATTTTAGCAGGTTGCATACCGTCTCCTAAAATTCTTGCTACAATAAACCCTTTGCTGTTCTCTGCCGCAAACAAAACTATTTCATCAATTTTATCTTCATCACCCAGGTATTTAATTGCAAAACTTATGTTCTCATGCTTTCCTCTCATCAGATCGTTAAATTTTGTGTTACTCAAAACTTTTTTAATCTCTTTGAGTTCACTTGCAAATCCTTCCTCATTGTCTTTATTGAGTTTAAAAGCCAAAATATTTAACTTTTTCAAGGTCTTTATTGTTTCTTGCGATTCTTCAGAAACATTATCGTTCAAATTTATCAAACTGGCCGGTAAATCCAGAGCGATGAAATTATCGTTATTTTGTTTTTCCACATAATATTTTTGCAGACTTTTCTCGCTATTGCATGATGTTAAAAAAATAGTAAGGCTCAACGCGTAGACGAATATTGATATTATACTTTTCATGTGTTTATATTTATCGTTTTTTATTGGTTACAGAACATCCATATGTTGATTTCCATTGTCATCAAGGTTTTGTTATGGATGTTTCATGATTTTAATTTTATTTCTGTGCTTTTTCTAAATGTTCTCCTCCGGGCAGATTCATTTTCTGTGTTAATTTGGAAATTTGTTTAAGATCAATATTACCCAGTAAGGAAATAATTACGGTTTCTGTGTCATCATTTTCATTCATATTTGTCTCTGAAACCAACATAAAAAGTTCTTTTACATAATTTTCACTGCTACCTTCTTTAATATATATTTTTACATTACTTCCATCTTCCTTAATTCGCATTAATTCTTCCAAATTTGCCTTATTGAGATACTTTTCTGCTTCTGTCTTCATTTGAATAGCAACTTTGCTGTTTTCTGTGGCAAATACTCTTAAGGAAGTAATATTCTTAATTAAATTCATATATTCATCATCTGACTCTGCTCCTATGGTACTCATCAGGGAGAAAGCTTTTTGCGTTATGATAACCGAAGTTACCCCTTCAATATCTTCAAATTTATCGAATTGCGATTGTGCAAAGCTAAAAACTGGTGCTATCACTAATACTATGGCTATTATTAATTTATTTGTTCTCATGATTTCTTGTTAAAATGGTTATTAATTATTTTTAAAATATTTATTCTGGGACTTCTCAAATGTTTGTAATTGTGCTATGGCATTATTGCCTTTATTTAAACTAAATGATATAAGTTCTAAAGCTTTTTGTGTTTCCAAATAAGCCAATTCCGCTTGTTTTCTTTCGTTTATATTATTTTCATAGATTGAAAAAACAGTAACAAAGAGTACGGCTATAGCTGCTACCGCCAACCAGCTTATTAAAGATCTGTTATGGGGTAAAGAGATAGGTTTACTGGAAACATCTAATGAATTGTTATCAAAGTAATTAAATAATTTTCTATACGCTTCTAAATGAGGAGGAACTTCATTTTTAGAAAAATATTTCTTGAGAAATTTTTCTTCCTCCAGGGTAGTTTCTGTCTCTAAATATTTTCCTATTAATTTATCAATTTTGTCTAATTCCATGATTCTGTTTTTTAATAAATTTCTCTCTTAACGTTTTTCTCGCTCTGGACAATGCTACTCGAATTGCAGTAGGTTCCATATCCATCACTTTTGCTATTTCGTGGTATTCATAATTCTCTATGTCCCGAAGTTGAATGATCATTCTTTGTTTTTCAGGAAGTGTGTCAATCATGTTTTTAATGATATCGGCACTATCTTCAACTTCTACTTGATTTTGCAAAGAGCTGCTTTCATCTTTATAATTACTGTGTACTAATTTTAAATTAGAGGCTCTTTTCGATTTGAGCTGGTCCAAACAATAATTTTTTGTCATCATCATTGCATAAGCTTCCACATTATCATAACTTTCGATCTTCGATTTATTTTTCCAAAGTTTAAAATAAAGTTCTTGTATCGCATCTTCCGCCTCATCAGAAGATACCAGCAATCTTTTAGCCAATCTATACACCTTATCCTTAAAGGGTAAAACTTTATCTAAAAACTCTTTTTGATTCATTATCAGTTAACTCAATATAAAATGCACTATCTAATACACCTTTACGACGAGACAGATACTATTTTGTTACATCCGACCGTTAAGATGTAATAAATTTTCTAAATTTGCCACGAAAAAGTAAAAGAATTATCATGAGAATATACTTGCACTTACTTACAGGATTGATATTGGTGTTGTTTAGCTGCTCCGATACAAATGAAATAGTAGAAACACCTGTTATAACGGATCCTGCCGTAACATTAAACAATCCAATTAATAGTTTTGTCTGGAGAGGTATGAATGATGCTTATTATTGGCAGGAAGATGTACCGAATTTAGCCGACTCAAAAAAATTGGTACAAGACGATTATCACAAATATTTAAATGGATTTTCGGAGCCACAAAACTTATTTGAGTCCTTGTTATTCGACAAGGGGAATACGGATCGTTTTTCCTGGTATATCGAAGATTATGATGTTCAAAATGCTATTTTTAGAGGAGTGAGTGATTCTTTTGGATTTGATTTTGGTTTGGTTAGGATCTGTGATACCTGCGATGAGATTCTTGGATTTGTTAGTTATGTAGTGCCCAACTCTCCGGCTTCGGATGCCGGATTAAAAAGAGGGGACTTGTTTTATACTTTTAACGGAACCGAGTTAACAGTAGATAATTATACGGTAGTTAACGGTTATTATTCTGATAATAATATCTCCATGGGGTTTGCTACTCTCGAGGATGGCATAATAGTACCAAATGACAAGGAAGTCGCCTTAACACTTAGGGTTGTGATGGAAAATCCAATCTATTATTCCGAAATTATTACTAATGGTCAGGGGAAAAAGATTGGCTATTTGGTATACAATGCCTTTAATTATACCTATCATGGCGAGTTAAATGACGTTTTTGCAGAATTTAAAGCTAATAATATTGAAGAACTTATCTTAGATTTAAGATATAATGGTGGTGGCCAAGGCTTAACCACATCATTTTTGGCAAGTATGATTTACGGCAATGCTGGAACTGAAGAGGTATTTGCAAAAATTGTGTCGAATAGCAAACATTCTGATGAAAATTATTATTATCCATTCTATAATGTTGCATCAATTTATAACAAAGAAGGAGATTATTCCGGCCAGGATGTACCTATAAACAGACTGCGTAATATAAGTACTCTATATGTTATCACCAGTGATGATACTGCGTCAGCGAGTGAACTTATTATTAATGGCCTGACCCCATATATGACTGTCATAAAGGTAGGAACCACCACATACGGAAAGAATGTAGGTTCCCATACTGTTTACGATTCACCTGATTTTACCATTAATGGTGTAAACCCCAATCATACCAATGCACTGCAACCAATAACATCGAAAGCTTTTAATAAATTGGATCAAAGCGATTATACACATGGGTTTACGCCGGATTATGAAGTGATTGATTATGTTTCTCAAATGAAGGATTTTGGAGATAAAGAGGAAACTTTATTAAAGGCTACCTTGGATATAATTTCCGGGAATGTCGCTAAAGTATATACATTGAAAAAACCTGAAATTGCTACAGAAGTAATCTTTAAGTCGCTTGATAAAAAACCTTTCTCCAAAGAATTGCTGATCGAGTTTTTTTAATCGCAGGGTGATAGCCAAAAAGGGTTTAATTCCCCGATGCTTTGCGTCGAAATAAAAAGGGAAGAGATTCCTATTTGATACCTCGTACCCTTGGATCGAGGTAGTTCATTTTATTATTTTGTCAATGATCAATGCATTATTCATTGTATTGTAATTTTACATGAGCTGAGTTTTCCCAAATATCAACTTTTGATTTTATCGCGGGTTTTAACAATATTTATGTTCTTCTGATAGTTCTATATATCGTGGCATAATTGTTGTCAACCAAAGATAAAATGCAGCGAATGAAAAATTACATAATATTATTCCTAACTTTTTTAGGCTTATTCCTTCAAGTTAATTGTGCTCCGGAAGACCTACGCACGGACAATCCGGATGTTTCAGAAGATAACGAAATTCAAGATTTCATATGGCAAGGGATGAATCTTTTTTATTTATGGCAAGAAAGTGTAGAGAACTTAGCCGATGATAAATTCACTACATCTTCGGAATACATAAATTTTTTAAACAGCAGATCCAAACCTGGGGATTTTTTTGATATTTTAATCTATAAACCGGGTGATGTAGACAAATGGAGTTGGATTGTTGATGATTATGAAAAACAAGATCAGGCATTTCAGGGAATATCATTAGATAATGGCGTCAATTTTGGTTTGGTTAAAATTAACTCTGATGAAGTTATTGGTTACGTACGTTATATTCTTCCTAACTCCGATGCTTCCAATAAAAATATCAAAAGAGGAGATATTATTACACACGTGAACAATACTAAACTAACTATAAATAATTACGCAAGTTTACTCTTTGATCAAAACAATCCTACTTATACATTAGGCCTGGCAAAAATGGAAAACAATATAATTATTCCTACCGGGGTGAGCGTAGAACTTACAAAAACTGAATATACAGAAAACCCTGTTTTCATTGCAAAAACTATAGATAAAAATGGTCATAAAATTGCATATCTAATGTATAATTGGTTTACACGAAATTTTGATGATGCATTAAATGCAGCATTTTTAGAATTTAAGAATGAAGGAATTACAGATTTAGTGGTGGATCTAAGGTATAACCCGGGTGGATTTGTGACTTCTGCTATTGCCATAAGTGGAATGATCACCGGCCAGTTTAAAGGTGAAATATTTTCGAAAGAGGAATGGAATTCAAAATTTCAGGAAGAATTTCAAAATTCTGATCCGGAAAGTTTGATCGCTAAGTTCACGGACAAACTGTCAAACGGCCATCGTATCAATAGCTTAACATTGACCAAGGTTCATTTTATAGTAACCGGAAAATCAGCTTCTGCCAGCGAGTTGGTAATTTCAAGTCTGAAGCCATACATTGATGTCAGATTAGTAGGAACACGAACTGTTGGTAAATATGTAGCTTCGACTACCCTTTATGATTCTGATAATTTCTCTAAATCCGATATTAATCCTAATCATACCTATGCTATTCAACCAATTATATATAAGTCGGTAAACAAGCTGGGGGAAAGTGCCAAAGATGGCATTGAACCTCAATTAGTACTGGCTGAAGATATTGGTGATCTGGGTATTCTAGGAGATACAGAAGAACCTTTATTAAATATGGTAATAGCGGACATTACAGGTACAGCAGCAAAATTATCCGACCCAAAAAAAATGTATTATGAAACTATTGGCGATGGAGATATGAACTCTAGGGTAAAGAATAATATGTTTGCAGATGACGATGATGATAGAATTTTTCTAAAAAAAAGATTCGATAAAAAAAGAGATAGATTAAATTAGTAAAAACCGATCAACACTAATCGGAGAAATTCACTTTTCAGCGCCTTCTTCATATCAGCACTTCGTTAAGTTTTTGTTTCTCGCTAAGGCGCCAAGACGCAAATAATTGACTATTAGTAGTTTGCAAAACGACGTTATTTTTGTATTTCTCTGATTATAAGCATGATATAAAATTTTAACGAACTATTATCATATGATGTTATATTAATAACATGTCATTTTCATCAGGAATAATTCGAAATAGTTCTAATAAGCATCGTACAATTTTTTAAATATAGTATTCATTTCCTTTTTTCTAGCGGAAGAACTTCCCTGATAATGGTTGTTCATATAACTAAAAATGAGCACCTTTCCTTTTTTTGTAATCAAATATCCGCTTAAATTATAATTGTTGGATAATGTACCGGACTTGGCAAAAACATAAGGCTTTTCATTTTTATAATAATTTTCTAAAGTACCGGATTCCCCTCCAACAGGAAAGTAAGTCAATAATTTTTCAAAAGGAATTTCGCGATACATTTTATTTAGTAAATAAACAAGACTCTCCGGCGTAAATAAATTATATCTGGACAATCCCGATCCATCCACCCAACGTGGTTTTTGCGGGATGTCATATAAGTAATGTGTTAATGAATATTTAATCGCACTTTCCACGCTATAAGTACTATCCACCTCATTTCCTACCTGTAATAAAAGCTGTTCTGCTATAAAATTATCACTTTCCATCAACATTTCTTTGTATAAAGAATCGTACTTGATACTTTTCAATTCTTGAAAATCTTCTGTGTTTTTATACTTAATTAAAACTACTTTTTCACCTATTTCTTTACTCAGCAAATCCGCTAGCAGTTGATTAGACGTTTGAAAGGGCGTTTTTCTATCCTTTATTTCCTCATTATTTAATGCATAAAAATTATTAGCACCCACATCTCTTTTTTTTGTGATTGAATCCGTAATAGAAAAGTTCTGCTCAAGGAATCGCGGCACAACCTTTAAATTGCTTCCATTCTTTGAAATATTCACTACATTTCCATAGATAGGAAAAAGGTTTCTTTCGGGCATATAGTAATAAGCATAATCATCCCAGGACCATCCATTTCCATATTTTGCATCCTTTATATGGGCATCCACTAAAAAGACTTCTTGTGTGTTGTTTTTTAAAAATTCGAGAGTTTTGTTCCCCTCAAAAATGTATTCCAAAGAGGGATCGGCAGTACCCAAAACAATTAAAGAGTCTGTTGTTCTTTTATATTTTAAAGCCGTTACGGAATCTTTAAAGGTTTTATAGGCCGTATAGAAAGTAAATAGTTTTGTATTTGAGGCCGGAGTAAAATATTTGCTGCCATTTTCATTGATCAATACTCTGTCTTTTTCCGGTTCATACACCACCAAGCCTCTGAAGTAATTGTTCTCGGCAGAAGTTTTTACAAAGTCTTGTGAGATTTTTTTTGACGAAGAACAAGCACCTGTTAAAAGCAATAAGAGAATATATAAAATTTTAACTTTCAAAATGATCTTCTTTAAATCCAATCAAATATAGTTTTTTTTCTGCTCTTGTCACGGCGGTATACAACCATCTGAGGTAAGATGTATCTTGCCCGTTAGGAAGATAAGGTTGTTCGATAAAAACATTTTTCCACTGTCCGCCCTGCGATTTATGGCAGGTCATGGCATAAGAAAATTTGATCTGAAGTGCATTAAAATATTTGTTGTTTTTTATTGCCAACATCCTTTTATAATTTGATTTTTCATCCGTATAATCTTCTGAGATCTCCTGATATAATCTATTGGATTCTTCAAAGGACAAGGATGGGGTTTCACTTTGCAAGGTATCCAACAAAATAACCGTTTCGAAAGGAATTTGATTCGGATAATCAATCATGCGTAGTTTTACCTCTGCAAATTGAAATCCATACAGCGCCTTAAAAGAAAATATTTCCAGTATTTCACAAATATCTCCATTGGCAATAAAGCCGACTTCCGTAGAATCTTTCAGCCAGTAATAATTATTTTTTACGATCATTATATAATCTCCACTGGAAATTTCGCTTTCCTGGCCCAATATTTTAAATCGGATCTGCCGGTTGTATTGGTTTGCCCTTTTATTTGACCTAACTATAAAAGCGGTATCCTCTACTCCATTATTCTGATAAGCACTTTGAATAGCATCTTCTATGTCATAGCCATCGGTCAGACGAATAATATCAGAAAAATCCGTGTCAAATTTAAAATCGCCCATATAGTTATCTTGTACATTCATTCTTAGTTGTGTGGCATTACTAAGAATTCCAGATTCCTCATGCTGTCGCATAACTTCTGTTAGCTCAATACCTTCCACATCTTTATCATATTGAAGGCTGAGGGTTTCTGTGTTTAAAGCAGGACTTAGATCCAGCTTAACCGGCGGCAACTGTGCCGTATCACCAATCAAGATCACTTTACAATTATTGCCTGAATATACATAAGAAAGAAGGTCATCCAATAAGGAACTATTATCAAATAGTCTGACGTCCGAAGGTCTGTCCGGAATCATTGATGCTTCATCTATAATAAATATAGTGTTGGTATGTTTGTTTTTCTGAAGGACAAAATTCACACCACCATCTTTCTTTTTTTTTGGATGGTATATTTTTTTATGAATCGTATAAGCCGGTTTACCGGAATACTTTCCGATTACCTTAGCAGCTCTTCCTGTAGGTGCTAAGAGAACATATTTAAGACCACATCGCCATAAATTATGAACTAAAGTACTGATAATCGTGGTCTTACCTGTACCGGCATATCCCTTTAACAGAAACAAACTTTTTTTATTCTTATTGAGAACAAAAATTGCCAACTGCTCTAATAACTGATCTTGTTTATGAGTAGGTGCAAAAGGAAATCGTTGGATGAATTCTGTATATAATTTAAATGCTTCCTTTATCATTACTGCTGTTCGATGTTTTTTACGTATTCATTATCCATTGGAAAATCTGTTGCTGTTATAAAAACAAGACAAACCATACTTATTTACTTTTAATATATCATACAGTACCGACTATCGGATGACGAAGCTTCTAAAATATAATTACTAATATGGTTTCATCCCTCATTAAAAACTTCTAATACATAAATCGTTCAAATGAAAAACAAATTTAAGATTAATACATTTATTTATGCGAAAAGCACCGTAATTTAATATTATTTTTTAAGTACTTTTATTATGATATTTTGTGTAATTTTAATCGATTAAGCTTTAAAGATCTCTTCATTGTGAAAATTAAGCAGATAATCTGGAAGAAATACTTTTGTGATAAATTATTTTTTGTAGATTTGCTAATATCCTTTTAAAATTAAAATTTAAAAAAATGAGTTCAATTTTAATAATTATTGTAGCTATTCTAGCTGTTGCCGGCTTGGCTTACTTAATTGTAAACAAATTACCAAGTAAATTAAAACCTGTTGTTTCTTTAGTACTGTGGGTAGTCATTATATATTTAGGGTACAATATTTACCAAAGTATTATGAAACCAATTCACTTTAATCAAAATAAAAAAGTGAAATATACTAAAGTAATTGAGAATTTAAAAATAATTAGAGATGCTCAAATTGCTTATGCTGAAGTAAACAGAAAGTTTACAGCCAATCCACAAATATTAATCGATTTTATTGATAAAGACAGTTTCGCTATTACTGAGATTAAAAATGTTGTTATTACGGAACAAAGAGGTAGAATTACCGTGGATGTTGAAAAGAGAATTGTAGATACGGTTGGTTTTGAAGCAGTATCAAAATCATTTGAAGGAAGAGATTATAAAAATATGATGACCGTACCCGGAACAGATGCAAAATTTAAAATGGCAGTCGGAACAGTTGAAAAGGTTCAGGGTGTCCAAGCTTCTGTTTTTGAAGCAAAAGTAGATAAGGCAGTGGTTTTAAAAGGTATGGATAAGGATCTGATAAATCAGGAAAAAGAAGCATTAGGAGGTATTAACGTTCCTGGTGAATTTATTTCTGTTGGCTCCTTAGAAGATGTAAATACTAATGGAAACTGGCCTCCATTCTATGATGGTAGAAGAGAAGATACAAATTAATAATAATTCAAAAGATTTAAATAATCTTAGCGAAAGTCACCTGTCCATCCAACTCAGTTTGGATGGATTTTCTTTTTGTATCATTAACAAATCTACTAATGAAGTAATAGCACTTTATACTTATAGTTTTATAAACAGGTCACCTTCTCCTGAGAAACATTTAGATAATGTTGTTGAAGTCTTTAAAAAGGAAGAACTCTTACAACGAAGATATCATTCGGTGAACATAACCCATGTCAATGAATTATCTACCCTGGTACCAAAAGCTTTTTTTGTCCCTGAGAAAATAAAAAGTTATATTAAACACAGCTCCAAAGTATATAAAAACGATTATATAGTGTACGACCCATTGGTGAATCATGACATGATCAATGTTTATATTCCATTTGTGAATATTAATAATTTCTTACTTGAAAGATTTGGAGCTTTTGAATACAAGCATTTTTCTACTGTGCTGGTTGAAAATTTGATGAATACCTATAAATTTAGTGAAAGACCGCATATGTTTGTACATATTTGTGATGAGCATTTTGAAATAGTTATCATTGCGAATGGAAAATTGCTACTTTATAATTCTTTCAAATACAAAACCAAAGAAGATTTTATTTATTATGTGTTGTTTACCGCTGAACAGCTTAAACTCAATACTGAAAAATTTGAGCTGATCTTTTCAGGAAACGCTGACAAAAACAATGCGCTGTATAAGATAGCTTATACCTATGTAAGAAATGTTAGTCTGATAGAAATAAGATCAAAGTATTCATTTCAATCTAATTTCACAGAAAAAACTAAACGGAGTAATTTTACCTTACTAAATCAGTTCTAATGAGAATTATTACCGGAAAATATAAAAGTAAACGAATATTTGCACCTAAAAACCTACCTGTTCGGCCTACTACCGACATGGCAAAAGAATCTCTGTTCAATATATTGAATAATCGTTATTACTTTGAGGACCTCACTGTACTAGATCTATTTGCCGGCATAGGAAGCATTAGTTTTGAATTTGCATCAAGGGGCACTAAAAATATTACGAGTGTTGACCAAAATACCGGTTGTATAAAATTCATAAACCGTATAAATGATGAGCTACAATTGAATTTAGTGACGGTAAAAAGTGATGTATTTAAATTTTTAAAAAGATCATCCGATGAAAAATATGACATCATTTTTGCGGATCCGCCCTATGATTTTGAAGAAATAAAATTGCAAAATATTATTGACCTTATTTTTGAAAACAAAATATTACATGATGATGGTGTTCTAATTATTGAGCATTCTTCTCAAACGGATTTGTCAAAAAGCGATGGCTTCCGTCAATCTAAAAAATACGGAGGCAATATGTTTAGTTTTTTTGAGGTTAGTTAATCTAACCGAATTGAAATCTGACATATCATCAACCATCTTCTAAATTATTTATTGCCAAATTACTGCAATTGAAAGATCATCCAATCCAGATCTTAAAATTCCTTACTTTTTCTCTGCTCACAATAATTTCATGTTCAGAAAAATTATTAAGCACTAACTTTAATCGACTGTTACTATAGTTTATTATATCTTTAATTGCTTTTATATTAATATAGAATTTTCTACTCACACGAAAGAATAGCGTTGGATCCAGATCCATTTCCAAATGTTCCAATGTGCTATCGATCAAGTAATCTCTATTGTCTGAAGTAAAAATATAAGTCCCTTTGTTTTCGCTGTAAAAACATTCAATATCCTCCGTTGGAATTATTTTCAGGTGCTGACCTATTTTTATTGTAAATCTCTCTTTGTAGTTTTTATTTAATGGGTTTATTAGTAATTTTTTTATTTGTTCTAAATCTATTTGAAAAGACGGCTGTTGCGGTTTATTTTTTCTGAATTTTATTATTGCATATTCCAATTCTTCCTGATCTATAGGTTTTAATAAGTAATCTATACTATTCAGTTTAAATGCTTTGAGAGCATATTCATCATAAGCAGTAGTAAATATAATGGCACTGTTTACTCTTATATTTTCAAATATTTCGAAGGATAATCCATCGGAAAGTTGAATATCCAATAATATAAGATCCGGGTGCTCGTGCGTGTTGAACCATTTTATGGACTCTGCTACGGAATGCAACATAGCTTGTGCTTCTATATCCATTTCTTTAAGCATTCTAACGAGTCGGCGAGCGGAGGGCTTTTCGTCTTCTATGATAATAATGTTCATATTTTTAAATGATCTAGTTCATTTGTTTTTTACTGTATTAATTATCAAATTTATCTTTATCCATGATCTCCTTGATTTTTCTGTCTTCCCAGTTTTTGGAAAAAATAATATTTTTTCCAAAGATGCTCATCCCATGGGCTAACAATCCAATCCCCCAAAAAATTGCTGTTGAAAAATGCCCAAACGTAAAGAAAGCCTCAGACGAATCGGAATTATTATAAGCCATGACCAAAATAAATGTATTTACCACCAGATACCAAAATAAATGCCAATAAAATCCTTTGATTTGTTTAACTCTTTTTTGTGCTTTTAAATATCTCTCTTCTTCAAAATAATTATCTTCCATAATACTATATTTTTTTTAATTATTATCTTTATCCATAATTTCCTTGATCTTTCTCTCTTCCCAATCGTTTCCATACCCAAAGGTTTTAAATGCTTGTATTATAAGTCCTAAACCCCAACCAAATAGCGGAAACCAAAACCACTGAAAATCCCAATGTGTTTGGTAATTTACAAACGCTAAAAATGGGATTACCACGCAATAGGCAACCAAACTTCCATAAAATCCCTTTAAGTTCTCTACATGTTTTACAGCCTTTCTATATTTTCTATTATTCTCTGAATTATAAGTTTCCATATCTAATAATTTTAAAAATTAGTATCTTTATCCATATACTCTCTGATCTTTCTTTCCTCCCAATCTCTACCATAACCAAAAACCATAAACCCCTGAATTACAACTCCTATACCCCAACCAAACATTGGGTAAAAGAACCATTTATGTTCCCATCCCGTTCTATAATTCAGAAAAATTAAAAATGGAATAATGACGCAGTATGCAATTAAATTTGCATAAAATCCTTTTATATCATCCACTTGTTTTTTAGCATTTCTATATTTTTCTCTATCGTTTATAAAATCTGTTCTCATGGTTTTTATTTTTTGGGTTAATAATGGTAATTTCACTTTGAATATTTTGTTATTATGACTTATTATCACTTTTTCTTTGGTGATCAAAGCATATCGTTGGTTGATATTCTGTAAGCCAACTTTGGTGCCTTTTTGAAGAGATGCCTTTGGGTTGACATTATTTTCTACAGTTAGATATCCTGCTTCTTCAATAATCTTGATTTCCAATGGGTTATCGGAAGTGATTACATTGTGCTTTACAGCATTTTCCAGTAATAATTGTAGCGACAATGGTACTATTTTGAGCTCAGGATCACTTACCGTTTCAGGAATACTAAAATGTATGGCATCCTCAAATCGCATTTTTAGCAATTCCATATAAGATTTTGCAAATTTGAGCTCCTCTTCTAAAGGAATTAAATCTTTATTTTTTTGTTCCAGGACATATCGATAGACCTTTGATAATTTCGTAGTAAATTTCTCTGCCTGGTTTGGATTTTCCCCAATTAATGAAGTAAGTACATTCAAGCTGTTGAATAAGAAATGAGGATCCAGCTGGCTTTTTAATGATTCGTATTTTGCCGATTCTACCTTGGCTACAATTTGTGAATCCTTTACCTTTTTTTGATTGTATTTATTGTAAAAATAGATTATATGAAATATCACAATTATCGTAAGGGTAATCCATAAACCAAAAGAATAATTCTTAAGGCTATCCTGAGAAATAAATTCGTCAAAAGTATCGCCATTATAGACCATCGCGGTAGACATTCTTAACAAAAACAAACCGGTCATGGTTATTACAATAGCTCCAACGAACCCTATAATAATACGTTTTACGTTTATTACTTTATGCTCTTCCCATTTTACTTTGTCTAAATATTCAAAGAACATCATATTGGAAAAACCGAGTACAAAGGAATACAATTGGTAAAAGCTAAAACTTATTAGTAAGTCATTGAGACTCTCATATGCAAACCCATTGTAAATAAAACTCCCAATTATAAAAATTACAGTCCCGATTACAAAGGTTATTAGCACTCTTTTAGCGATTTCAGTCATACCGATTATTATAAAAATTAAAATTCAATCTCAAATGTAAGGTCTTTATCTTTTAAATCAAACTTGGTATCTCCAAAACGCGGTGGCCCAAAGCTCATTATATTATTGCTAAGTCCATAATCCTCTGTTGGTCTGCCACTCATGTCAAAATCCAATTTACCATTGCTATTAACGTCGTGAAAACAGGTAATTGCATATATATTTGGTTCCAGATCATTGAAAGAAACTTTGGCAACGCCTTCGATAATTTCAGAATTGGCTGTCCTTAGCGGTTTTCTTGCATTAAAATTTGATTCTGAATTGTATAATGCAAAATAGACCATCCCTTTATCAGAGCTTATATCATTAATGATAATGTCAATTTGATGGTTCTTCTTTTCATCGATATTCTTATCTTCATTCTGGGATGTTTGTGCGAGCCCTACAAATCCAAGGGTATAAATAATGATGGTTATAAAAATTCTTAACATGATTATAAATATTTAATGGTTATATTCTATAGGACAAATGACGAAAGAAAGAAAGCTCTGTGAAACTATTTAGTGCCGAACTGTCATTTACTATGGATGAATTGTCACTTATTGAATTATTATCTCTCATTTGATCAACTATTTTGATCATTTTTGTAACAATTCTTTTAATTTTACTACTTATCATTAAACTATCAACTAAGTGACCAAGGAACTGGAAAGAAAATTTTCTCAGGAGTTAGAGGGAAATCAGAGCATCATCCATAAAATTTGTAGGTCATATACAAATAGTGAGGCAGCACATAAAGATTTATTTCAGGAAATTACTATCCAGCTATGGAGAGCTTATCCCAAATTTCGGGGAGATTCAAAATTTAGCACATGGATGTATCGGGTTGCATTCAATACTGCTATATCCCTCTATAGAAAGTCAAAGAGAACAGTTCAAACGTCACCAATCTATGACAATTTAAAAGAGCTGGAATTTCATGATTATGATGAAACGCACGACAAACAACTGGAGCTTCTTTATAAGGCAATTCAAAGTTTAAATGATATTGAAAAAGCTCTGGCTCTACTGTATTTAGAAGATAAAAGCTATAAAGAAATTGCACTTACCCTGGGTATAAGTGAAGTAAATGCAAGGGTAAAGATGAACAGAACAAAAACAAAATTGAAAAATATATTAAATCCATAGGTATGGAACAATTGGAAAAATTAAAAGATGTCTGGAAAAACCAGGGAGAATCTGCGATTAGATTCTCTAAAGAAGATATTCGTGATATGCTTCAAAAAAAGTCATCTTCTATTGTAAAATGGATACTAATAATTAGCATTTTGGAATTTGTACTCCCAAATTTAATATATTTAGTTACAGATCACGAATCGTCAAGAAGAATTTATGAAAATTACGGCTTGACCAATATTACAATGATCTACACGGCAATTAATGTGGTTATCATTTGTGTTTTTATCTACTTTTTTTATAAGAATTATAAAAGTATATCTGCTGACAGTAGCGTTAAAATTCTGTTACACAACATATTAAAAACCAGAAAAACAGTTAAATATTACATTTATTACAACCTTACAATGGCAGCCATAATTGGTGTCCATATTTTTTATATCGTCTTTAATTCCGAATCTTTTTTAGAGAATATTCCGAAGGAGTTAAGTTTAGTAACCGTTTGGTTGGTAGCTCTTTTGTTACTTTCTATCGCTATTTTTATATTTTGGATTTTTTATAGAGTTTTATATGGAATACTACTAAAAAAACTAAATAAGAACTACGAAGAACTTTTGAGAAATGAATGATCAAATGATTTGAATATCTCCTTTGCCTTCCCTGACAATTTCAATCTCATCTTTGGTTAAATCAATGATTGTAGATGCTCGATTATCACCATATCCGCCATCGATAATTAAATCAACTTTGGCATGCCATTTTTCAAAAATTAGTTCGGGATCTGTCGTATATTCTATCACGTCATCCTCATCTCGTATAGATGTTGTAACAATTGGGTGACCTAATTCTTTAACTATTTCACGTATAATATTATTATCCGGTATTCTGATCCCAACAGTTTTTTTCTTTTTAAAAACTCTTGGCAGATTATTGCTTCCCTGTAAAATAAAGGTATATGGACCCGGTAAGGCTCTCTTCAATATTTTATATGTTGGTGTGTCAATTTGTTTAACGTATACTGATAAATTACTCAAATCATAGCATATAAATGAAAATTCAGCCTTATCCAATCGGACATTTTTCAATCTTGCAATTTTTTCTAAGGCCTTATTACTGGATATATTACAGCCTAAACCATAAACAGTATCCGTGGGATATATAATTAACCCATCATTTTTTAGGATTTTAACAACCTCTTCAATTGCTTTAGGATTAGGATTTTTATTATATATTTTTATAAATTTTGCCATTTTATTTATTTCAAAAACACTTAAAGATCAGTATGATACATTAATGTCTATTTCATTGGTATCAAATTTAGTTAAGATCCCTCCTGCCATCAAATTGTAAAGAATAATTCAGGCCGTACACGTTTTAGGATATTTCGCTTTAGCTTCTAAAGATTTTCGACAAGAATTACCCTAATTAACGCAAATAAGTTCTATGCGAATTTCACGAATCACACTTTATACTGTCATATAACCCATGAACTTTTATTTAGTTAGGTAATATTCCCGTTGGCATGACTTTTCCAATCAAAAAAAACAGACTCCGTAAAGAGTCTGCCTATTATCATTTAATTAAAATCATTCCACAACCAATCTAAATCCTTCACCATGTATGTTAATTATTTCTACTTTCTCATCAGGTTTAAGGTACTTACGCAATTTTGCAATGTACACATCCATACTCCGGGAAGTAAAATAATTATCATCCCTCCATATTTTGGTAAGCGCCATTTCACGTGGTAGCAGATCATTTTTGTAGAGTGCCAGTAACTTCAACAACTTGTTTTCTTTTGGGGATAATTTCCTTGGGTCTCCTCCGTTAAAAGATAATTGACGAAGTTTTGAATTCAAATGAAAATTACCAATTTCAAATTCAAATTGGTTATCTTCTGCAGATCCATCTATATCTTTACGTTGCATTATTGCCTTTAATTTATAGAGCAACACCTCTGAATCAAAAGGTTTATTCAGATAATCATCTGCTCCGGCTTGATATCCTCTCAAAACATCTTCTTTCATGGATTTAGCTGTCAGGAATATTATAGGAATATCTTTATTAACGGAACGAATATCTTTAGCCAAAGTAAATCCATCTTTCTTAGGCATCATTACATCTAAAATGCAAATGTCGTAATCGTCGTTCTTAAATGATATCAATCCCTCCAATCCATCCTTGGCATGGGTTACATCGTAATCGTTTAACTTTAAATAATCTTTCAAAACTGTTCCAAAATTAGGATCGTCTTCTACTAGTAATATTTTTTTGTTTGCCATATTAATTAACTTATATTATTGGTATTTTAATAATAAATGTACTTCCTTTCCCTTTTTCACTTTCTACATGAACTGTACCTTGATGATCCTCAATGATACTTTTAACATAGGATAAACCAAGTCCATGCCCTTTTACATCGTGAATATTCCCGCTGTGTTCTCTGTAAAATTTATCAAATATCCTCTTTTGAACATTTTTTCCCATCCCAATTCCTTTATCTCGAATTTTTAAGATAATATTATTTCCTGCATTTTCTGAGTAAATATCAATTTTTGGGGCATCTGACGAATATTTAATCGCATTATCCAAAATATTGGTTATCACATTAGTAAGATGGAATTTACTCGCTAAGATCTCACTATTTGTCGCTTTAAAATGTGTTTTAATATACCCTTTTTTATCCGATATCATTAGATGAACATGCGCTATTGCATTTTCAACAATTTCCTCTAAATCAAATACATCTTTACTTAGATCCAACTGATTTTTTTCAAGTTTTGAAATCCTAAGAACATTTTCAACCTGCGCATGCATTCTTTTATTCTCTTCCCTAATCATTTTAATATATCGATGTACTTTTTCTTTATCATCAATAATTTTTGGGTTTATAATTGAGTCGAGAGCCAAATTAATTGTTGCTATTGGTGTCTTAAATTCATGTGTCATATTATTAATGAAATCTGTTTTAATCTCAGAAATTTTCTTTTGTTTAATCAATTGATACAGTGATGTTGCAAAAGCCAAAATGATTACAAAAATAAATAATGCCGATAATATTAAAGTCAGTGAAATTGTCCTTAATATATATTCTTTCTTCTTTGGAAAGGTTACAAACAAACTATAATCACTGAATCCATCATTGTCAACAAACAGAGGTACTTCATAAGTATATCCGCTCTCTTTTACAAACCTGTCAGATTTAACTTTAGTGATTAAATCGTCATTAAATACACCATATTCAAAACTCGTTTGAATATTCCTTGCTCTGAGCTCATTATCAATATTAAACCTAATTTCATTATTACTTACCCGGTCGTAGATAGGTCTTCTTGGTATGATGTTTTTTAACAAATCTTCAAACTGCATCTTATCAAACCTGTCCAATCTACTAATTTTTTTAACCTTGTCTTTAGCAGTGAGTTCTGCAAAATCTTTAGATTGAAATGCAATCTTTTCAACCTGTGTTTCTTCTTCACTAATGAAACTTTTAAAACTTATGGTATCCGATTCAAAAGGTGAAAATTGTGTTTTATAATTATTTTCCAGAATTCTTTGTCGAAAAGTAAAAATCTCATTCCTACTAGTATCGATCTTTTCAAAAAAGATATCCCGAACACCTCGTTCCTTTAAATGCTGTACACTATCCAAGTAGGGTGCAAACTCCGTCAAATTATCTTTAAACTCTCTTTTCTGAATATTTTCAGAAACTTTTGCGAGTGCATATTTAACGCTTGTCGAAAATTGTTGCTCACGCATTTCGATGGAGTTATTGATCCAAAATATTTGAACAGAAATAATACCAACGAGGGCAGTACTCATTAATGCTACTAAAAGTACAAAAATTCGTTTACTCATTACAACAAATTTAGAATTTCTTTAGTACATATATAATCATTTAACTAATGTTAACGATTT